>X396_Morelets_crocodile__coassemble_45_pt1 | contig 18492 bp, 10 predicted proteins | sample X396_Morelets_crocodile__metabat2_low_PE_001 | metagenome-assembled genome bin X396_Morelets_crocodile | reverse complement strand
ATTATAAACCGCGCAATCTTATGAAACAATTCTTTAAAATCATGTTTGCATCCGCTTTCGGATTTGTGCTGGCTGCAATCGTTTTTACAACCTTGATGGTAGTTGCCATTATAGGGATTGCATCTGCCGCAACATCAGAAACAGAGTTTGCACCTAAGAAAAATAGTGTATTACGACTTAAACTTAGCGGAACACTAAAGGACAATGCTTCTGAACAAAACTTTCTTGCTCAACTATTCGGAGAAACACAGCAAGAGACTGGGCTAAACGATATGCTAAAAGCAATCAAAAACGCAAAAGACAATCCTAATATTACCGGAATCTACATTGACGCAGGCGCATGGGGTGCCGGTTCGGCTAGTATAGAGTCGTTACGTAGAGCCTTGGCCGATTTTAAAGAATCAAATAAGTTTATCATCGCTTACGGAGACACTTATACACGCAATGCTTTTTACCTTGCATCCATGGCGGATAAAGTATATATGAATCCGCAAGGATCGCTACAACTAGAAGGGATCGCATCAAGCAACATGTTTTATACAGGTCTTTTAAATAAGTTGGGCGTGCAAATGCAAGTATTTAAAGTGGGCACCTACAAAGGCGCGGTAGAACCCTTTATTCTCGAGAAATTGAGTGAGGCCAACCGCGAACAAATCCTTTCATACAGCACCAACATCTGGGATTATGTGATTGAAGGTATTGCTTCCGACCGAGAGATTAATCCTCAGATCATTGTAGACTATGCCAATACAGGCAGTTTTATGGGCCCACAAAACATAGCAGTTGAAACAGGCCTTGTAGACGAATTGCTGTATCGTCCCGAAGTGGAAGACATGGTGAAAATGATGGCCGGACAAACCGACAACACACTTAAAACCATCTCTGTGGCAAAAGCCAAACTAATCAAGCAAAGCGAGAAAACATATCCGGACAAGATTGCTATTCTATATGCTGAAGGAGAGATTGTAGAGAAAACAAGCGAAAATCCGTTAGACAACACCTCTGCTATTACTACAGACTATGTAAACGAGCTTATCAAACTTAAAAACGATGAAAGCGTTAAGGCTGTCGTATTCAGAGTAAACTCACCGGGTGGAAGTGCTTACGTTTCGGAGCAAATATGGCGCCAAGTAGAAGAGTTGAAGAAAGTAAAACCAATCGTAGTTTCCATGGGCGACATGGCTGCTTCGGGCGGATACTATATTTCATGTGCCGCAAATAAAATTATAGCAGAACATAACACACTTACAGGATCAATTGGTATCTTTGGAATGTTTCCCGATGTTCAAGGGCTACTCGATAAAGTCGGAATCACTACGGATGTTGTAAAAACAAATACCTTCTCCGACTTTGGTGACATGTCTCGTCCGATGAATGAAGCTGAAAAAGTAATCTTACAAAGCTACATCAACAGAGGATACGACTTGTTTACTACACGTGTAGCCGAAGGTCGCGGTAAAACAATGGATGAAGTAAATGAAATAGCGCAAGGTCGTGTATGGACCGGTTCGCAGGCTTTAGGCATAGGACTTGTCGATGACTTGGGCGGTATTGACAAAGCAGTTGAAGAAGCAGCTAAACTTGCTAATTTGACAAACTACAATACAACCACAGTCAACACAACAAAAGACTTCTTTATGCAATTCATGGATAAGTCGATGGAAAGTATCAAACTTGGTATTGCCAAAGATATCTTGGGCGACGAGTACCAAATATTCACCTTAAAGAATAGAATTAAAGCCAACGGATACATACAAGCCAGAGCGCCCTATGATATCAATCCGTTATAAACAGAAATGATAGAAGAAAAAGATCTTAAAATAATAAACGCACTACGCCCCCTCTCCGCTTTGTACGGACTGGGGGTTAGTTTGCGTAATAAGCTTTTCGATTGGGAAGTCCTCAAAGGTCGAAAATTTCCGATCCCCGTAATCTCGGTCGGAAACATTACCGTAGGCGGAACCGGAAAGACTCCTCATACCGAATACCTCATACGCTTACTCGGAGACAAATATAAGTTGGCCGTGCTTAGTCGTGGCTACAAGCGAAAAAGCAAAGGCTTTGTCTTGGCCGATGAAAACAGTAACAGTACGCTCATCGGAGACGAACCGTTTCAGATGAAACGCAAGTTCCCGTTTATCACCGTGGCAGTAGATAGCAACCGTCAACGTGGCATCGATACGCTATTGGCACTACCCGAAGAAAAGCGTCCCGAAGTAATCTTACTCGACGATGCCTTTCAGCACCGTTACGTAACGCCTTCACTTTCGATTTTGCTGATCGATTCCAATCGCATCATCAATGAAGACTGTCTGCTTCCGGCGGGCAAACTTCGCGAATCTCCTACCGAGAAAAGGCGTGCCGAGATCGTGATCCTTACCAAGTGTACCGATAAGCTATTGCCGATCGACTACCGCATTCTCGACGAAAACCTCAAGCTCTACCCGTATCAATCGCTTTATTTCACGGGCATTCAATACGGCAACTTGATTCCGGTTTTCAAAGAAGTAAGCACAGAGATCTTGGATCCGAAAGATTTAAAACAAGGGACATCCATCTTGCTGGTGTGCGGCATTGCCAATCCGGAGCAAATACAAAACGAGCTTTCAAAGTATAGCCGTCGCATCGAAACGCTCGACTTTCCCGATCACCATCACTTTGGCAAGAAAGACATGCTCCAGATCAAAAAGCAATTTGACGCACTTGAAGGAGAAAACAAACTCATTGTTGTCACCGAAAAAGATGCCGTACGCTTGATCGACTCTCCGCTTGTCGACGAAGAGTTGAAGCAGTCGATCTATTACCTGCCTATTGAAGTTGACTTCAGACAAAACCAGGAAGCAAACTTCAACAAGCAAATCATCAGTCACATCGAAAATTTTAAACGCAATAAAATTCTACAATAAACAAAAATAACTATGAGTACCAGAACAGAAATTGCTTCGTTAGGTTAATTCGGTTTAATCAAGCACCTTACAGAAAAAGTAGAATTAAAAAACCCAAGCACCATCAAAGGTATCGGCGACGACGCTGCCGTGCTTGAGTACAAAGACAAAGAGATTCTTGTAACAACAGATCTATTGCTCGAAGGAATTCACTTCGACTTGATGTACGTACCCATGAAGCATTTGGGATACAAGTCGGCCACTGTAAACTTTTCCGACATTTACGCAATGAACGGACAGCCTAAGCAAATGACCATGTCGATAGGTATCTCGAAGCGTTTTAGTGTAGAGGATCTTGAAGAATTTTATCAAGGAGTAATGCTTGCCTGCGAAGTGTATGGCGTAGACCTTATCGGTGGAGACACTACAGCGTCGCGCACGGGACTTACCATCAGTGTAACCTGTATCGGCGAAGCAGACAAAGATAAAGTTGTGTACCGCTCGGGCGCAAAACCAACCGACCTGATCTGCGTATCGGGAGACCTTGGCGCTGCATACATGGGCTTACAACTTTTGGAACGCGAGAAAAGCGTATTCAATGGTGAAGCTGACTTTGCACCCGACTTCTCGGGCAAAGAGTACCTACTCGAACGTCAGTTGAAACCGGAAGCGCGCAAAGATATCGTTGAGTTGCTTGCGCAACACAACATTGTTCCTACCTCGATGATGGACGTTTCGGACGGACTATCTTCGGAGTTGATGCACATTTGTACGCAAAGTCATACCGGCTGTCGCATTTACGAAGACAGACTCCCTGTCGATTACCAAACGGCTATTCAGGCTGAAGAGTTCAACATGAACTTGATCACTGCGGCCCTTAATGGCGGTGAAGACTACGAGTTGTTGTTTACCGTACCTTTGGCAAAGCACGACGAAATGGAGAAGATCAAAGGAATCAAGGTGATTGGTCACATGACACCGGATACACTTGGCTTGGCCATGGTTGCAAGAGACGGTTCGGAAGTGCCGTTGCAAGCGCAAGGATGGAATTCGTTGGAAGAATAAAACCCTCATAAATTATAGAAAGAGTCTTTTTCATCATGGAAAAGACTCTTTTTTTTATAAAAAGTACATCAAACGCTTGCATTCTAAAAATATTTACTTACCTTTGCATCATCAACAAGGTACCATAGCTCAGTTGGTAGAGCAAAGGACTGAAAATCCTTGTGTCCCCGGTTCGATTCCTGGTGGTACCACTTGTTTGAACAAACAACAGAGACGCTGAAGTTCGTATGAGCTTCAGCGTTTTTCTTTTCTACCCCCTCGCACAAACCATCCCATCCCTCTGCTTATTGTATATTTCGTTTTCCCTTCCGCAAAGCTCACTAAACACCTATCCATCACCCATTTCCCATTAAATCGTCTAAGTTTCTCTGGTTGCATCAAAACTGCGTTCGTTTCCAAACTAACACATTGCTGCCGATAGAGCCGTTTGAGAAACACGCCTTTCACCTTGCTTATAACAACGTTCGTCCGCATCTTTCACAAAGACAGAAACCAAGCCTTGTCGCAAACCTTTTGCAAATCGCAACTCGCCCACAATCGTTTATCCCAAAACCGCTGCACCCTGCCGCACACCCAACACATCCTGACCGCAACAAACCCTACGCTATCTCCAAAGTAGATCAATTGTTTTCCCGAAAACCTGTTTCAGTCACCACGAATACTAAATTTACTCACTGCGGTGAATGTATTTACTCACCGTGAAAACTATTTACACGCACCGCGAAGACTAAAAACAGTCTTCATGAAAACGCAAAAACGTCTTCCTCGAAAACGTTACTTCGTTCTTACGAGAACCAAACAAGGTTTTCACAAGAACCAAACAGCCTTTTTGCAAGAAGGATGCATGGTTTTTGCCCCATTTCCTCAACCTTTTGATCCAAAGGAACTGCACTATCCTTTTTTTGACAACAACCCATTCTCAAAAACCCCATTTTCTGAAGGTGAAAAATCAGGCAAAATCATCCATCTAGCGCGTAAAAACCCCTCCAAAAGCAAAAATAGCCCTCACTGCTTCCCAACCTTTTCGCCCCGAAAACCTCCCTTATTGTACAATCCAACTATTTAAGTTTTCGAGATTCATCGGCATCGTATTTTCAGCAATTTATGGATCAATACTTATTAAAATAGAGAAAGCGGATGCCGTTTAGTACGACATCCGCTTCCTTAATATAAACAATTATTTCTGGAAAATCATTTATTCTCTGGGTATGCTTTCGCAATAGCAGTACCCATTCTGTAGTGTACACCTGGTTGTGCTGTAATACATACGTTGCTTGCACGTTCAAATACCATTACGATATCAGAACCTCCGAATTGGAAGTAAGAAATCTCTTCACCTTTACGAAGTGTAGTTCCTTCTTGACATGTAACAACGATTGAAGATACTTGAGCCATCCCCATAGGCAATACTGCTACTAGACCGATTTCAGATTCGATAACCACCAAACCTCTGGTTTGCATAAACTCGTAACCGGGATTATCAGGAGCATCGAAAATACGTTTCATCGTTAGTTTGTGTTTGCCGTCTGTATCGTTAGGAACAAGCTCCGGATTTACTTCCAGATAAGCAGTTCCTTGGATAACTCTTGCTTCCAACACTTTACCACCCACAGGAGCGTGTTCGCGGTGATAGTCAAATGTATTTAGGAAAGAGTGACACCATGTACCGCCTTTGAAACGATCTTTGTATGGGCTACCTTCGAGAAGCTCTTCGATTTTCCACTCGATACCTTTGATATTAACGTGAGTATTGGAACGGATTTCCCATTGACCGTCGAATGTAGAGTCGGCAGGAGAAACAATAACTGACTGGTCTGTGATAGCTGCAATCGGTCTCATTCCCGGTTTTAGATAACGACCAAACATTTGATTGTATGTTTTCCAGCCACCGCGTGGTCTGTCATATTCGTCCATGTTGTAGATAGGTGAATCATAGAATGTTTTTTCTGATTCGGGAGTAATTGACTCCGGAGTATCCATGAATGCACCAAACTCTCTAACGAAACGTACCATCCAGTCTGACAATTGTGTTAGTGGTTCCATTTTATCGTGAGGTACGACTGCGTTTTGAAGTTCTTTAACCGGACTTTGATCCAAGATAAAATAGAATTTACAAACATGCTCGTAAACTTCTTTACCTTGGCAGTTCTCTGTAGGAATCCAAGTAAGTTGTTTGTCTAGCCAATCAAAATAATCATCTAGAGTCTTCAAGTCGGCCATTGCTTCAATCTTATATGATTGAGCTTTTTTCAAAGCTTCTTCAAATTTTTTTTGCCAACCATTTTTAGCGATCATGTCGATTAACTCCTTAACGATAGGAGCATGTTGTTTTTTTGTGCTCATAATAAGAATAGATTAAAACTCATCTTTTATCGAAGAGTTGATTCAAATAGTAATAAGGTAAATAAAAACGATTATCTTTTTCCAGGTATATAAATGGTATATACTCAAAAGAAATAAACAATGTATGTAGATAACTCGTAGCTTTTACAAAAGTTTAAAACTAGTGCAATAAACCTTCGAATTAAAGATCTATAAGACCAATAAGTTTACGTATTAAGAACCACGCTTGGGATAATAGGTTACCATTATTAATCACTTCATGCATACACTTCTTTTAGAAAGCATAAATCATAAAGAAGGTGTTTTGATACCAGAACACGTTTGAAGGAAAAAAGTTATTGCAAATAAGTCTTCTTATGATTACTCAACATTCTACAATATCTATTCAACAATCTAAACAAAAATTAGGGTGTATATAAAGAGAAATCCCTTTAATGAAATAATCACGATAACTTATTTCATTAAAGGGATATACCATAAGGTTGATTACCGGTTACTCTATTCTATTGAGAAAAGGTGCGGTTGTTTCGTGCGTTCCTACGCTATCTATCCATTGACAATTCACCACCGATAATTGATTATCCGCAATACGTGCTACCGCAAACGATGCTTTGCCGCTGCCGTCGGGCCACGCATTATTCACCTGATAGATGGGAACTCCGCGGTAGTTTTCTATAGAAGCAATGTGCGTATGTCCTACGAAGAAGCCCTTTACATTGTACGGCTCCAAGATATCGAAAAGCTGTTCTCGCTCCGTTTGTGGCCACCACTCGATCGCCCACTTATCGAATCCGTAATGCTGCACCACAACCACCGGCTTACCACCTTTCGCATACAAAGCTAAATCGTCTCGAAGCCAATCGAGGTTACTTTCGCAATACGTAGTATCGCCACCGTAAGCTTGCAACTGAACGAAGTGAACCCCTTGATCGGTCCACGAATAACTGCGGCTCGAGGGATGCAGGTTTTCAATCTCGCCACGCTGCTGTTTCAAGCTCAGCAACGAATCCATAAACTGAAACGCCGCTGCTCGTCCGGCCAGATTCGCAATCGAATCTTTCGAAAACGGATTGATATCGTGGTTGCCATAACCGGGAAAGCAAGCGACAGATAACTGCCTTTCGCCTCCTCCTTGGGTAAAGTACCGCTGCGTGCACAAATCAATCGCTTCGGGAATAGGCTTGTCAAAGATATCGCCGGCTATAATTACCGACGAAAGAGTAGCAAGCGTATCTCCGGCAAAAAGCGAAGAGTCGGGCCACACAAACGTTCGGGGCAATTTGTTGATCGCTACCACGTGACAAAATTGATCGGTCTCAGGTAGGTAATCGAAATGCAAATCGGCCGCTACTACAAAGGTGATGTCGGTTGCCGGATGTGGTTCTTGTTTGGCTTCGCAACCGCAAAGCATCAAAGCCGAACCGACCACTCCTACGCGCGTAAGTAAATTCAAAAGTCTCATGTTGTTACGTTGAAATTATCAAACCCACAAAGTTAAACGCTTACCACGCGATCGAGGTTACAGCTCCATGAATAAACCGTTTCAAAACCGTACGCCATTCGGATTTGTCAAGGGGAGCTTCTTACGTCACCCCTTATCAAAACCGGCATCAATCATCAAACCGATTTCCGTTTACGCTGCATTCGCTCAATTATTATAATACGAGCTATGCTCTTTTTCCCTTTCGAGAATGATGGCACGGAAGCGTTGCACGAGGGCATCATCCAGCTTGGCTTTTTCTTTCCACTGGGCAGATCCGTATACGCCCGCTTTGGAATAGTCGAACGGTTTGAAGCCGATCTTCTTCGCGATTCGTTTACTTTTGAAGGTAAAGTCGCCGTTCTGCGGATCGGTAAACAGCGGGTCCGCCTCAACCGAATGCTGATCTTTCAACTTTTTCCACGCTTTGAATGATGTTTGCTGAAACGACAACGTATCCCCTTTCAAGTTCCAGTAGCAGTTGTAGTCCATATCTAGGTTAGCATCTTTCCATGCACCCGAAGCCGTTTGTCCGCAATCTTGCAAAATGATGTTGTGCTTAAACTCGAACGACTGATGCGGCTCTACACGGGTAAACTGCAGTTGATAATAATGTCCGAACGCAAAGATATTGTTATTGATCTTGTTCTCTTTTCCATAATGCTGGTGAAAACCTCCACTCTTGCAAGCATACACCAAGTTGTTTTCCATGGTTACTCCGGTGCTTCCCTCGTCGGTATACAATCCCCAACCACCATAGTCGTACGAATACACATCGTGGATCACATTGTTAGACACCTCGGTACCCGGAGATTCACCAAGCGTATACACGGCTCCCATATCGGAGAGTTCGCCCCAACCGATGTGGTGAATGTGATTGAACTTCACTTTGTTGCCTACAGCCGGACTCGGGGCGATCGTCTCTTCAAAGTCGAGTTTGCCCGTTGGCGTTATATAGGTAGTCCACTGAGGTCTGTCGTTATATCCCCACTTCCATCCTATCGACACACCCGAATACTGCAAGTCGGAGATCTCATTGTGGGTAACTTCGTTATCGGCCGATTGAAAGATGGCAACCCCAACCCCGCATGGGAAAACATAGCCCGCGTGCTGAATGATGGAGTTGTTTATTTTGTTGCGTGCCGTAACAGGCTTTTCGTCTTTTCGGATGTATGCTTCGCCTAGCTTGACACCTCCCGCTCCTAAATCGTCTATCAAGCACTGATCGATCAGGTTATCAAAGCACGCGCGGCGCAGCCACAACGCATAACCACCCGTGTGACCGATACGGCAATTTCTGAAAACAAGTTGCTCGGCAAAGTCGCCCTCAATTGCCGCGCCCACAGCCGCCGCAGCCTGCATCGGCTCATTGCCCGTAGTGGGAGGCATGAGGTAAGCAGCGTGCAAAAACGAAACATCTTGAAACACTTTCCCTTTCACGGGTTGCTGTTCTGTCCCCTTAAAGGAAACCAACGACGTAAGTGCCGGTGCTACAACCGATGCCGATGCCATGTCTTCGCCCGAAAGCGGCATGTAGTATAACCATCCGTCGAGACCGAGAAACCATTCGCCCGCACAGTCGAGTGCCCCTAAGTAGTTTTCAAGGATATAGCGATCGCCTTTCGCGATGGGATTCCACGGTTTCATTCCTTCCCCTTCGGTAAAGACATAGCCCGAGTCGGGCACACAGTAGCGAATCGGTTTACGCGTCACGTCCCATTTATGAAAGAAGAGACAAGTAACCTTTTCCCTTTCCTGCTCGCTAAGTGTTGCCAAGTCTTTGATATCTTCCGGCTTGAGATCGATGCGCTGTGTTGCATATTCGGGTGTGCGACCATGCCCGCGATAGCGAACCACTTCCGAACTGCCTTCCACGTAGTACCAGTTCTTGTTCGGTGTGCGTGCCCTGGTTGCTCGTTTACCGTTTACATACAACTGCTCAAACGTAAAGCCGTACTGATCTGCTTGCGGCACTTTTGCCCGCCAAATCCCGTTTTTCCACGGTTTCCATCCCGTAACCTCTACGCCACCGCTCAATATGGTTTGGTCCATACCCGCACCTTTTACAACCATCGGACGTGTATCTTCCCCATCAAAAACTAGCGGACTCTCCATGGTATAGTTACCCGCCTCAACGTACACATATGCAGTGTCTTTTCCGGCCGATGCTTTGATTAATTCCTTTGCTTTGTGAAGCGACTTTACAGGACTCGCTTTCGTTCCTTTATTCGTATCGGAACCTTTGGAGGAAACATAGAATGTATTCTGCCCGAATACGGGTTGGCTCATCAACAATGCAGCCAACCCCATCCAATTATATAGTGTTCTTTTTTTCATCTTCATTTCATGGTAAACTTGTGAAAACTTAAGGCAATGTACAGCCAATCTGATTAAACGGAATTTGTTGGAAGCCCGGAATTCTTTCGAACAACATGGCATCTGACTTGAATCCCTTCAACGGCTCTTCGCAGTCTACAAATCCGGGATCCTCGTTGGTTGCCCAGTTGTCGTAGAATTCGCCCCATTGCGATTGCCCGTTGAGCACATTTCCGATTTTATAGAACAGGTTCCCGTTGATTACATTACGCTTCGGATATGACGGATCTTCGTCCCAATAGTTTGCCAACTCCGGATAGGCCGTGCTGTAAGGTGATTGATTGTACTTCACCACATTGAGGCGTTGTTCCATAATACCCCCTTTGGCCACCATTCCTTTTCCCCAACCTTGCATACGGTTGTCGATGTGAATAGCTACGGGCGATTCGATAAAGATATTATTGGTATAGGTATTGTCGTGTCCGCCGCCGATAAGAACCGGAAGCGAGCCTGCACGGTGATAGATATTACCATGCACTTTGGTATCGCAAGCACCGTCGTCGTGATACGTCGCCGTAACACGGTGGCGCGGACTCAGTTCTTTGAAATAGCAATAACGGATTACACTTCCACGCTCCGAGGCGTCGCGTCCGTAATAGATTGCCCCTTGGTCGTCGACCTCACCACACACATTGGTAATCTTACACAGCTCGATCACGTGATCGTTTCCATGGAAAAGGATCGCCATACTCGGCGCGTTATAAATATCGCACTTGCTGATTCGGTTGCCGACACCGTCCATCCATACACCCGGACGATACGACTTCTCGATGCGGTTGTAGTCGTGAATCTTACAATTTTCCACAAAATTGCCTGCCGCGGTAAGTGATGCACGATCACCGCCACCCAGACTCACCCCTCCGGCACCTACATTATAGATGTAGCAATCTTGTACTCCGTTGTTGGTACCACCGTTGCGATTGAATAGAATATCCTGATATACCTTGCCCAACAAGTCGCCCACGATGCGCGAAGCACGCGCGCCGCCGGCTTCGGCAGCATGAGGTCGCAATGCCTGCTTATCAGGCGTAACAGAACCTTGTCCGATACAAACACCCAAACCACCAAGGTTGCGAATCGTACACCCTTTTATCAATACATTATTGGTCTGCTCCATATAGATGCCCATGTCGCGACCATATTCGAACGTGATCCCTTCGATCAATACATTCGAACGGTTCTCGATCGCCACAAGCGGCTTATCCAAAACCGAAACGTGCAAAGACGCCAACTTTTCCTCCGGTAAGTATACATACATTTTACCGTGCGTTGCATCCACCACATACTCACCCGGCAAATCGATCTCCTCTACCAAGTTCACGGCAAACCACTGACGCCACGGCGCACCGGTCATAAAGCCGTAAACCGTTTGCTGGGCCGGATGAATGGTTTTAGCCTGCTTGTCGATACGGGCCACACGAATCATATCATCGGCATATCCGTGCGCGAAGTAACCACTTATCCACACGTTTTCATCAATCACCCATTCGGATGGTCGCGACTCCGCATATTTGAAGATCGGAAGCTTCGCCTCCTTGACATGCTCGCCCGTTCCCGCCTCAAGCACTTCGCCTATCAGTACGGTAGAGTCATTGGGCCAGCGCGAAAGACGCATCGGCGATTCGTTCACAAACAACTCGCTCCACCCCGCACTGCTGGGACGACCAAAGCCCGAAGCCCTGAGTCCGCCCACGGGAATCCCCCATTTATTTAAGTCGATTTCTTTTACTTTTCCTCGCATTTCGGGACGAATACGTGCGGCGATAGCCTGATCCGACACGCGCTTCAGCACATCATTTTTGAGATGCTTGCCTCCCGAGATGGAGACCTTCTCATTGCCATACGGTTTTATGGTTAAGTTATTGGTGTGACCGTTGTTTCCAATCACCACCGTTTCGCTGATCTCGTAACAGCCGTTACGCAGAAAGATGGTTACAGCTTCGTTTGGTTCGGTTGCCGCCAAAGCTAATGCCGCAGGCAGCGTCTTTACCGGACTCCCCATTGTTCCGCTGTTCGAATCCTTTCCCTTTAGGGATACATAAATATCCTTTGCGCTCACGATTTGCACGCAAAAAGAGGCCAGTAATACTACTTTGCCTGTGTTTTTCTTCCAGTTCATTTCTTTCATGAGTTAGTTAAGTTTATCGGATATGATATTGTATTTTACTCTAAATTCTCATCATCACTTCAAATTCGTATTCGCCATGGTAATCTATCTTCTTCTCGTCCTTTTGTGCAAACTCGATGCAAAAGTTGTTAGCTAAATTGCAATTATAGGATCAAGAAAAAACTTATTTTGCCCATTTTTATTCCGAAATGATAAAAAATAGGTCAGGTTGCTTAAAGATACATTTTTTGTTTTTCATACATTTACAATACAACATGTGGGCTAAATAAAAACATCAAAAGAAGATTCTCTTGATGTAGACTAACTGTATTTTTCACCATTGAACAAACGAAGATAAACGACACATGCTTGAAGGCACAATAACAGCATAACAGCGAATCAATAGAGCTAACAATAAACTCAATCCATGAATAAATTCACAACCTATCTTAAGAGCCGGCTCTTTATTGCAAGTGCCGGAATTCTACTCACGACGGCACAAACCGTTTCGGCACAACAGCTGCCCGAAAAGAAGTTTAGCCATCCCGAGCGCGTGAAGTACGACAATCAATGTTTTACCATAGAAGGCGAAGACATCTTTGTATTCAGTGCCGCCTTCCATTACTTTCGATGCCCGGAAGAATTGTGGCGCGACCGCTTTGCCAAAATAAAAGAGGCCGGCTTTAATACCGTAGAGACTTACGTTCCGTGGAACTGGCACGAGCGCAACATGCCTAAAAACGTAAACGACTATTCGCAGTGCGACTTTACCGACCTCAAAGCTTGGCTCAAGATGGCGCACGAAGAGTTTGACCTCTACACCATCGTACGTCCCGGGCCATTCATTTGTGCCGAGTGGGCAGGCGGTGCATACCCGCGCTGGCTAGCCAAGTTTTGTCCCGATCAGTACGACACCAGCTTTTGGCTTCGAAGCAACCACCCCGAACACATCAAGTGGTCTACCCACTGGTTCAACGCCGTTTCTCCGGTGTTTGCCGACGAACAACTTTCGCGCAAGAAGAAAGGAGAAAAAGGCATCATCATGGTACAGCTCGAAAACGAATACGTTTACTTCGGGATGGAATCGGACAAGAAGATCGAGTTCTTGAAAGCATTGTACGATGCCTCGGTAAAGAACGGAATCGATGTACCCTTGTTTACTTGCGTAACCCCCGAAGTACGCGGCTCAAAAGATCCTATCATCAGTCAGCTCTTCGACATGGATAATCAGTACGTGTGGTGGAATATGCACGAAGCCAAAACCCGTATCGAAGATCTTCGCACCGTACAACCCAATGCTCCGGCCTTCGTTTGCGAGCTGCAAGGAGGATGGTTTTCTACCGTAGGCGGCGGGCTAAGTGAAGACAGTTATCTTGATGGTCGTCATGCCTCGGGCATGGCACTGATGGGTATGGCAGGCGGAAGTACCGGACTCAACTACTATATGTTTTTCGGCGGAACCCACTTTGCCGGATGGGGCGCACGCCGCATGACTACCACCTACGACTACGGTGCGCCGTTGAAAGAAAACGGAGGAGTAGGCGAAAAATACGCGGCGGTGAAAAGCATCGGTAACCTGATCAACAAATACGAACAGCAGCTTACCCGCACCACCGACGTTTCGTCGCAACTAAGCGGTGCTACGGAAGACATGACCGCAGCCCTGCGCCAGTCGGCCGATCAAACGCGCTTCTTATTCGTACTCAACAAAAACAAAAAACAACCCGTATATCAAACCCTTACGATGCAAACCGCCAACGGGAAAACAATACCTGTAACCTGTTCACTCAAGCCGCTCGAAAGCAAACTGCTGGTACTACCTTCGGGAGCCACATCAAGCATGGACGGCGAATGGTTTCCGCAAGAAGCCGAAATGCCGAAGCGCCCAACGTCTTTGCCGGCCGCTATCCGCGTGACCAAAGCATGGAAACAAAACGAAGACTACAACGGCAACTGGCAAAAGCTGCGCAACGGCGTCTCTTTACCCGAGTTGGATGTAAACGACTGCCGCTATTCGATGTATAAAAGCGAAGTAAACGTATCGAAAAAAGACTTGCAACAATACGGCACATTGCTCTTCGATATGTTTACCGACGATCCGATGTATGTAGAAGTAAACGGACAAGTAGCCGCCAAAGCTTCGACAGACGAGAACGACAACACATTCAACGTGCAAGGCTTACTCAAGGAAGGCAAGAACACCATCGTTGCTTTGTATGAAAACAAAGGACATGCGCATGGTTACCGCCCGATGGAAGAGTTGAGCGGAATGCGCAAAGGCGGACTTGGCAAACCGCAGACCTCGATCACGCCGATCGAAGCTTGGGATGTGAAAGCAATAACCACACCTGTGCAGAATATCGCATCCGTAACAGCCGCAACGGATGGTTGGGACAAGATCCTACTCAACGAGGAAACCATTGCCGGATTGGCCACCTTGCAGATAGCCGGACTTGAGAAACCGAAATGGCCGGCTGCATGGGTAATACACGGAAAAGAAGGGACTGCGGTATACCGTACCCACATCAACTTTACGCCCGATATGCTTGCCAACGAAAAGACGGTGCTTGAATTTGCCTGCATCGACGACGAAGGCACACTCTTTGTAAACGGAAAAGAAGTCGGAACACACAATGAATGGGACAAGCCGTTTATTGTAAACATCGCACCTTATATTAAACCGGGCAACAACGAGATTGCGGTGGTGGTAAAGAACGGTAGCGGTGCCGGCGGTATTTTAAAGTCGGTACGTTTGCTACGCGAACTGAAGATCGAGAAGCCGCTCAACTGGATGGTATCAACAGACTTGGGAGGAGTTGTTAACAACTGGTATATGCCGACAAACCCAACAAACGGTTGGACCGAAGTAGCCTTGAATACACAAGATCCGATTGCCCGCAAAGGAAAAGACGTACAACCCAAAGGGGAGCAAGACGGACTGCTTACATGGTACAAGGTAGAGTTTGACATGCCAACGCTTCCAAGCAATGTGTGGATTCCGTGGCGCGCCATCATCAACGCATCGGGTACGGGCTACATGTGGCTCAACGGTAACAACATCGGACGCCACTGGGAAGAAGGCCCGCAAAGGGAGTTTTACTTGCCCGAATGTTGGCTCAACTTTGGCGGAAAGAATACGCTAGTCTTTGCTTTGCGCCAATCGGCCTCTCAGGGAGCGCTTCTCAATGCCGTGGAAATAGCACCGTATGAAAACGATGCGGAGATGAGATCGTCTCTTTCCCAAACAAATAAATAAGAATATTCTACCATCAATTCAAAGAATCAGATATAAAACGGAAACGTTGATATCTGTTTCTTTGCTTGAAAATACAGAATACCATGAATACAAAAAATTTACTGGCTGCTGCCTTATGCGCCTTTGCATGTTCGTGCAGCACTCCCACACCCAATCAGCAGCTTGCTCAAGCAATTCTCAACGATACCAGCTTGCAACAAGTAGACAGTATGGCACGCGCCGTGATCAAAAGCGGCTTTAATGCCGGCAGCGGATACTCGCAAATCTGGGCACGCGATATGAACACCTTCATCGAAACAGCTTGTGAAGAGAGCGATCCGTCGCAATTGCGCGAAGCAATCTTGCTTTTCTTTGCGCTGCAACAACCCAACAACGAGATGATAGATGGGTATGTCTTGAAGGAAGACTTTACCTGGTATGACAATACGCCTTACTATTCGGACGCGGCACCAAAGCATGTCGCTTTCAAGAATACCGTAGAGACCGATCAGGAAACATCGTTGATTCAGATTGTAGGGAAGTATGTAGAGAAAACGGGCGACCGCACAATCCTCGACGAAAAGGTGGCGGGAATCTCCGTGCAAGACCGCATGAAGCTGATGGTAGATTACTTGCTTCGCGAACGCTATAGCGAACCGCACGGTTTACTCTTCGGGGCCATGACGGCCGACTGGGGCGATGTGCAACCCAACGATGACTTTGGTTGTGATATGAACGAGCTTTCTACGCCGGCGATTGATGTATATGACAACGCCATGTTTATCATTGCGCTCGATTACTTGCAACAACTGGCCGACAACGACACCGACAAGGAGCGTTGGAAAGCATTGAGCAAACAAACTTCAGACAACGTACGCGCACACTTGTGGGATGCGGATCGTCAGAAGTTCAGAGCACACATCTACCTCGACAAGTCGCCTATTCCCGAGGGATTCAACGAAGATGAAGTACACTACCATGGCGGTACGGCCGTAGCCATTGAGGCAGGTTTGCTTTCGTACGACGAGATCGCGACAGTGAATAATCAAATGCTCGAAAACGTGCGCTTATCGGGAATGCCAAGCATTGGTCTCACCCTCTACCCTGTGTATCCGCAAGGATTCTTTACCGGAGGCATGGCCAACGCTTACGTGTATCAAAACGGAGGCGACTGGACTTGGTTTGGCGGCCGCATGATACAGCAGCTCGCGCGCAACGGATATACCCAAGAAGCCTACGAGGAGATGCGACCAATGATAGACCGCGTCATTAAGAACAACGGCTTTTACGAGTGGTACGGGCAAGGCAACGTACCGAGCGGCTCGGGACACTTTAAAGGATCGGCCGGTACATTGGCAAAAGCAATCGAAATGCTCAACGAATGGGCCATGGCCAACAAAGCCGACTAATAAAAACAATTGCCGTCGCGTACATCTTGCACGACGGCATACAATACCTCTTTGAAAAACAAGTATTACCTATGAAACACTTCATGAAGTCGACATTACTTTGCATGGCGCTGACAAGTTTGGCACCGTCGGTAATGGCGCAACAGCAAAAAGAAACGTTCGAAATCGGTGACAAAACGTTTGTCCTCAACGGCAAACCGATGGTGATCAAAGCAGCCGAGATTCACTACACCCGCATCCCTGCCGAATATTGGGAGCATCGCATCCAAATGTGTAAAGCACTTGGCATGAACACGATTTGCATCTACGCTTTCTGGAACATACACGAACAAGAACCGGGCAAGTTCGACTTTAAAGGACAAAACGACATTGCCCAATTCTGTAAGTTGGCACAAAAGCACGGCATGTACATTATGCTACGCCCCGGCCCTTACGTATGTTCGGAATGGGAAATGGGAGGTTTGCCTTGGTGGCTCCTCAAGAAAAAAGACATTGAAGTGCGTACCAACGATCCGTACTTCGTAGAGCGCACCCGCCTTTTCATGAATGAAATCGGCAAAGAGCTTGCACCGCTTCAAATTACCAAAGGCGGTAATATCATCATGGTGCAAGTAGAGAACGAATACGGAGCTTACGCTACAGACAAGGAGTACATTGCAAACATCCGCGACATTGTACGCAATGCCGGATTCAACGACGTGCCTTTGTTTCAGTGCGATTGGAGCTCGACCTTCCAGCGTAACGGGCTTGATGATTTGTTGTGGACCATTAACTTCGGAACCGGAGCAAACATCGAACAGCAATTTAAGTCGCTACAAGAGGCTCGCCCCAATACGCCGTTGATGTGTAGTGAGTTCTGGAGCGGATGGTTCGACCACTGGGGACGCAAACACGAAACCCGTGATGCCGGCGTGATGGTATCGGGACTAAAAGATATGCTCGACCGCAACATCTCCTTCTCGCTTTACATGACCCACGGCGGAACTACGTTTGGTCACTGGGGCGGCGCCAACAGTCCGCGCTACTCGGCCATGTGTAGTTCGTACGACTACGACGCGCCAATCAACGAAGCGGGACAAACAACTCCGAAATACTTCAAGGTGCGTGAGCTGCTAGGCGGTTACCTCGACGACGGACAACAGCTAGCCGACATCCCGGCACAAATACCGGTGATCACGATTCCTACTTTCGAAGTAACGGAAATTGCTCCTCTTTTCGAGAACTTGCCCAAAGCACACAAATCGGAAACCATCAAGCCGATGGAAGATTTTAACCAAGGCTGGGGATCGATCTTATACAGTACGACCTTGCCAAACGTGCAAGAGGGAACCACTCTTATCATCAACGAGGTGCACGACTGGGCACAAGTGTTTGTAAACGGTAAGTTGTTGGGACGCCTTGATCGCCGTCGCGAAGAAAATACTGTGAAGCTTCCGGCATTGCCACAAGGGGCTAAGCTCGATATTCTTGTAGAGGCAATGGGACGTGTCAACTTTGACCGCGCCATACACGACCGCAAGGGAATTACCGAAAGTGTAAAGCTTGCTTCGGAAACCACTACGACCGACCTCAACAACTGGGAGGTGTATAGC
>X396_Morelets_crocodile__coassemble_44_pt1 | contig 18497 bp, 11 predicted proteins | sample X396_Morelets_crocodile__metabat2_low_PE_001 | metagenome-assembled genome bin X396_Morelets_crocodile | reverse complement strand
ATCTTATATTTTTACCAACATTTCTATGAAGTTTTTACAGGTAAAAAGATTGAAAAATATATTGCAGATATAGTACAAGATTTAGGGTTGAAATACCAAACTAAATATAGAGATATGGTTGAAAATAGTATTGCAAAAATTGCAAGTATGAAAATATCTCATAATTTTGAAGGACATTCTATAAACGGGGTATTTTTCGAAGCTAAAATTGAACAAGTTGACGGAAGAAAAAAAGCAACTGTTTATTTAAGTGGAATTATTGAAGATGTATTTATAAAAGATAATACAATTAACTTTTATGATACTACTTATAATGATTTAAGTGCAGATGCTCAACAGCTTGCAGTAATGTTTCAAAAGAATAGAATGAAGCTTGCATTAGAAAAGAAGGGATATACTCAAACTATCGTACTTATGGAATTTAGTCGTAGTATATTCTGGGGAACAAAGAGAATAGATCTTCAAAGAAAAAGAATTATAGCTGCTTTAGATGAACTAAAGCAAAAGAGAGTAGTATTAAAAGATTATATTTATAGCAAAAAGAACTACTCCTTTGATCTAGAGTATATTCCTTTTCCAGATGATACAGTCAAGAATATTCAAAGTAGCGAATTTAAATATGGAAATATTATTGATGGATACAAACGCAGAATTGGTATTCGCAGCATCGAATGCAAAGGACCAGACGGGTTATGGCTAAACGGAAAACCATATCCAGTACCATTAATCGGAGCTAACAGACACCAAGACTTTGCAGTAGTTGGCAATGCGTTACCAAACTCTTTACATTGGAGAGATGCGAAAAAACTCCGCGATGCAGGTATGCGTATTGTTCGTAATGCACACTACCCTCAAGACCCGGCCTTTATGGATGCTTGTGACGAGCTTGGACTTTTTGTTATTGTAAACACTCCGGGATGGCAATTCTGGAACGAAGATCCAATCTTTGCAAAACGAGTATACGGAAACGTTCGCGATATGGTACGTCGTGATCGTAACCACCCATCTGTATTCTTATGGGAACCTATCCTCAACGAAACATGGTATCCGGAAGATTTTGCTAAAAACGTGAAAGATATTGTTGCGGCAGAATTCCCATACAAAAACAGCCATTCAGCATCTGATCACGAAGCACGTGGTAGCAAATATTATGACATTCAGTTTACTCACCCGATGAACTCTGATAAAGAATGGGCACTGAAAGAGCAAGACGCTACCAAAACATACTTCACCCGTGAATGGGGAGACAATGTCGACGACTGGAATTCGCACAATTCGCCAAGCCGAGTAAGTACAGCTTGGGGAGAACAAGCCATGTTGGTACAAACACAACATTACGCAGATCCTTCGTATCCATACACATCATACGAAGCATTATTCCATACAAATCGTCAACATTTTGGTGGAACGCTTTGGCACTCATTCGATCATCAGCGCGGTTATCACCCAGATCCTTTCTACGGAGGGGTAATGGATGTATTCCGTCAGCCAAAATATTCTTATTATATGTTTATGGCTCAACGTCCGGCTGACTCACTAAACATCATGGCAGAAAGTGGCCCGATGGTTTATATCGCACACGAAATGACTCCATTTTCAGGCAAAGACGTTGTCGTATATTCAAATTGCGACGAAGTACGTCTTACTGTAAATGCAACCGGCAAAACATATACATATAAAAAAGACAAGGCACGTAAAGGTATGCCATCTCCAATCATCACCTTCGAAAATGTATTTGATTTTATGGATGATAAAAACCAATCCCGACACGGCAAAGGAGACCAAGTATTCATGACTGCCGAAGGTATTATCGATGGTAAAGTTGTTGCAACCTATCGTAAAGAACCTGCACGTCGTCCTTCTAAAATTGTTCTTTGGCTCGACAATGAAGGTGTAGACCTTAAAGCTGACGGTTCTGACATGGTCACTGTAGTTGCTGGAATTGCTGATGGTAAAGGAAATATCAAACGCCTCAACAATTACTTTATCAAGTTTAATGTAGAAGGGGAAGGTCGTTTAGTGGGAGACTCTGAACACATGAATAACCCACGTCCTGTTATTTGGGGAACTGCTCCTACATTGGTGCAATCAACCAATAAGGCCGGTAAAATTAAAGTTACAGCCGAAGTTCTGCTTGAAGGGCAGCAAATGCCTACAGCAGGAGAATTGATCTTCGAATCAGTTCCTTCCGAAAAAGTTGAAATCGTGAATCCGACCGAACTAAGCCAAATTAGTAAAACAACGGTAAGTACAGTAAATACATCAACAAATAAAGATGAACTTCAAAAAGAGATTGACAAACTTAGAAAAGAAGTCAATTCATACAAACTGAAAGAAGTAGAGAAACAACAAGCCGAATTTGGCGAAAAGAGATAATCTACTTTCATCTGTAACAATAAACAAGCAGGACAGGACTCTCTGCCCCTAATTAAAAAGATCGCACAAAAATCTGTGCGATCTTTTTAGTTTTAGACCTTCCTTAAATTAAGAAGACACCTCATTATTTCTTGTCTACAATCATACAAACGGTTGCATCGCCGGTTACATTTACAGACGTGCGCAGCATATCAAGCGGGCGGTCTACACCCAATATCAAAGCCAAAGCTTCTGTAGGAATACCAACTGCAGCTAGCACCATTGTCAGGATTACATAGCTTCCGCCCGGAATAGCCGGTGTACCTATCGACGACAACACCGTCATGAAAATAATGGTTATAATCTGCATAAACGACAGGTCGATACCGAGCACTTGCGCAATAAACAATACCGCGATAGTCTGGTAGCAACTAGTACCATCCATATTTATTGTAGCTCCAATAGGAAGTACAAAAGTGGCTGTTTGCTTTGACACACCTAGTACTTTCTGCACATTCTCGAGGTTGAAAGGCAATGCTGCCGCACTCGAACTCGTTGTAAAAGCAATGAGTTGTACCGGATACATAGCCTTGATAAATTCGCCATATTTAAACTTACCGAAAAGAGCAATCAAACCGGGATAGAAAACCAACATCAAGATAAACAAACCCATAATTACGGTAAGAGCGTACAAGCCAAGAGCCGCAAACACCGAAACATCGCCTGAGAAATCGACGACTAGTCCGGCCATCAATGCAGCCACACCATACGGAGCCAACACTATTATGTAATCAACCATCTTTAATATTACCGAATACAAGTCGTCGATAAGTTTTAAAACCGTCCCTACTTTATCTTGCCCCAAGCTAATAGCTGCTGCCCCCATCAGCATAGCGAAAAAGATAACCTGAAGCGTTTTCTGATTATCTGACATGGCTGCAATAATATTAGACGGGACAATCTCTTCCAGAAACGAAAGCATCTTCCGTTCTTTTGCAGCCTCTTGCACTTGAGTAACCTCAGCCTTTACTCCATATTCGGCACGTATCGAATCCAATTTAGAGGCATCGATAACCTTACCCGGACGAATCACCAAGGCCAAAGCCAAACCAACTAAAACAGCCACCAATGTAGTTGCCATGTAAATCCCGACTACTTTTACACCTACTCCGGCAAACTTCTTAATGTCGCCAATAGCCGTAACACCTTTTATCAAGGAAACAAAGATCAACGGAATAGCAATCAATTGAAGCAATCGAATAAATAAGCGACCAAATGGCGTAATCCATTCCGAAATAAATGGGCCTCCGTTTAGTTTTACACCAACAAAACCTACAACGATACCGAGCAACATCCCTATAAAGATTTGGATATAGAGCGGTAATCCTTTCAATGATCTAAATAGTTTCATACAGACTCTTCATTATTAAACATTTCATTATGTAAACATGAATAAATCTATCATTGTTGCAAAACACAAAAGAGTCATTACATTGATATATTCGCAATTAGATAAAATCAGAGCGACTTCTATTTTAAAAATTTAATTATATTTGTCGATAAATCAACAATTACTAATTATAAGACCCATGAAGAAACATAAGTATTTTATATTGGCCTCGTCTATCTGTTGCACACTAAGTGCCACTGCGCAGGTCAATCAAAACAAGCTATACCCTTTACCGCAACAAGTAGAAGACAACAATCAGCGCGTGGTTGCCGACAAAGCATACTATATTAAAACTGACAAAATAAAAGACGCAACATCCAACGCTCTTCTCAAAACCGTATTGCCGGTAGATGGAAAAGACAAAGGCACACCCATCCACATCAAACAGCTAGAAAACAAAAGCGATGAGATGGCACGCTCGGGGGCCTATATCCTTACCATCGGAGCTAAAGATATTACCATCGAAGCAGCAGACAGTCGCGGTCTATTCTACGCTTTGCAAACCTTGAAGCAAGTGCAGGAAAAAGACAATCGAGGCAACATTCTTCTACCCGTTTGTTCGATAACCGACTACCCCGACGTAGCATTTCGCGGCACGGTAGAAGGTTTCTATGGAGAACCTTGGAGTCATCAAGACCGTTTAGAGCAACTTCGCTTCTACGGAGCATTGAAACTCAACACCTATATCTACGGACCAAAAGACGATCCGTATCACAGCTCGCCACACTGGCGCGACGCTTATCCGGCAGATCAAGCCGCACAAATCAAAGAACTCGCACAAGAAGCAGCTAAAAACAAAGTCGATTTCGTATGGGCCATTCACCCGGGCAAAGACATCAAATGGAACAAAAGCGACAGCATGGCTATCGTAAAGAAGTTTGATATGATGTACGATCTTGGTGTGCGCTCATTTGCTGTATTCTTTGACGATATATCGGGCGAAGGAACAAAACCCGAAAAACAAGCCGGAGTCCTTAACTACATCCACAACGAGTTTATCTCGAAAAAGAAAGATGTTACTCCACTTATCATGTGTCCGACAGAATACAATAAGAGTTGGTCAAATCCGAAACCAGGCACTTACCTCGATATTTTGGGCGAACAACTCGATCCGTCTATTCACATCATGTGGACAGGTAATCGCGTTGTTGATGACATCACGCTTGAAGGTCTTGAATGGGTAAACAACAGAATCAAACGTCCGGCCTATGTATGGTGGAACTTCCCGGTAAGCGACTATGTTCGTGACCACTTATTGATGGGTCCGTCGTACGGACTAGACACGAATGCAAAACATGCAATGTCGGGATTTGTCTCTAACCCGATGGACAAAGCCGAAGCATCTAAAGTTGCCATCTTTGGAGCAGCAAACTACGCTTGGAATGTAGACAACTACAACCCCGATAAGTCGTGGAATGATGCTTGCGAATACATTATGCCCGAAGCAGCCGAAGCCTTTAAATGCTTCAATGCACACAATAGCGACCCGGGACACAACGGTCATAGATACCGCAGAGATGAATCGACAAAGATCAAACCGGTCGTAAATCGTTTTCTCGAAAGCTACGAAAAGGGACATTTGTCTGATGCAGATGGCAAGCAAATCTATTACACATTCGACGAGATATCAAAGGCTCCCGAAATCATCAAAAGCAAAAGCACCAACAAACGTTTGCTTGAGCAGATGGATCCGTGGTTGCAACAATTCGAGTTGCTTGGTAATGCCGGCAAAAACACCATCGTTTTGGCAGGCAATTGGCAAAGTCATAAACTCCCAGATGTATGGGCAAACTTTGTAGACATCAACTCTTTGCTTGCTCAAATGAACAAGCTAGACCAAACGTTGAACCAAAATCCATATCAACCGGGCGTAAAAACAGGTTCGCTCGTACTTACTCCGTTTGTGAATCGAGTATCGGGACGAATCGAAAAAGAGTTTATCAATACGCTCAAAGGCGATAAAGCCAACGCGATGGAAGCAGCAATCAGCTCTACTCCTTCCGTATATACAAACATTGGGCAACTCAAACATCAGCCAACCAAACTAAGCGATGCTAAAATTGCGATTGTTCCTCTCCTTGAGGTGATCAACATTCAGCCGGGAAGTTATTTGGGTATGGCTTGGGGAGAAGATCGTATTGCCGACAAACTGACATTCAACCTACCAAACAAGGAGTTGCTTACATGGGGAGAGTTTCAAGCTTCGACCGACGGCAAAACCTGGAACAAGCTACAAGTAGAGGATAAAAACGGTAAAGGGGTAATTGAAAACATTCCGACGGGAACTAAGTATTTGCGATTTACCAACACCTCTTCGGCCGATCAGCAAATCTATATGCTCGACTTTACCATCGGTGTAAAAGCAGATAGCAACATTGCACCTACCTACTATTGCAACGATAACAACTTGAAAAGTTTTGCTATGCTTGCTCCTTACAAGCCTCTTACGTTTGAAAAGACCGATGCAAATGCTAAGAGTGTAGCATTGTTGGTTTCGGACAACAAAGCCGGAGCAACCGTAAAAGCTATAATGCCTGATGGTGAAGAACGCATCATCTACGAAGGCAAAGACCAATTCATTCAACTAGCCGACGCATGCTTGCAAAAGGCAAAAGCTGTAAAGTTAGAGATTACATGCTCTGAACCAATCAAAGTACATGAAGTGATCTGGAACTAACAAACCATCTCTATACAAATAAAGCGCGGTGCGTATCTTCTGCATGAAGAACGCACCGCGCTTTTATATTATGTATTCCGGTTATTTCAAGTAAAACCAAAATGTATTTACCTTACTTTCGGGCACCACTATCGGATTGCCATCTTTATCATGAACGGTATAGAAAACTTTTACTCCCATACGAGACAAATCAATTCCTTCGATCGACTTAAACAACGGTGATATATTTACAGAGTTCCAAAGATGCTCTGTCTTTATCTCTCCCGTAGAGGGATTCGTATCTCCCGAGTCATCGGCCTTTGATCCGGAGGATGATTCGCGCGTTACTTTTACAAACAGTTTAAAAATCGTATCGGTCGCTGCCGTTTGTTTGGTTTCAAAATATGCAGCCGCACTACCAGTGTCTTCGCCCCCGTCGGGAGTTGGATCAGGCGTTGGCTCTACTGTTTTGTTGGGAAGCCAATACACTTCCGTCTTGATCGTTTGATCAGCTCGCAACTTTAAGTCGGTATTCAAAAACAGGATACTATCTGTATTATATTGGAGCAATACTCTCGCAGCAGACTTAGCCACGGTATCACCGATTGCCGTACCCGGATCTTCATTTAGCAACGTACACGAAGGCACATCGATCCACTTATTTACGGCAACCTCTGTTTCCGACTTCTGACCAAACTCTTCGGTCATTGTTTTAAAATCTACAATACCCGTCGTCCCTACTTCAAACTGATTAAAGAAGTCCGACTTTAATATTTTGTGATTAACAACATATGCAACTTTACCGGAGCCTTCGCCCGACTCTCCTATTATTGCCGGATATTGCCAGTAAGTAGTAGAACCGTCGTCGCCGCCGTCACAACTCATCAATAGCGCTACACCCGCAAGTAAACTAAAAAATTTCTTCATAAGCAAAGTCTTACGATAAGACAAATACATTAATTAAACATGTACACAAAAGTAGAATAATTAACCGAAAAAACATGCACCATACATACTATAGGCATCTACAGAAATTACATTTTGATGAAAATGCGAATCAATCTATTCATAATCCTTGATAAATAGTGTAAATTCACAGAACAAATCATCCATAAAAAACATTTTATTTGTATAAACACTTTAGATATGAACAACTTCGTATTTCAAAACCCGACTAAACTTATATTCGGAAAAGGAATGATTGCTCAATTGAGCACAGAAATCCCAACAACAAAGAAGATCCTTGTCACTTTTGGCGGCGGTAGTGTAAAAAAGAATGGCGTATACGAACAGGTAAAAGAAGCGTTGGCTAACCATGACGTTACCGAATTTTGGGGCATTGAACCAAATCCGGCGGTAGAAACATTGCGCGAAGCAATCGATCTTGGCAAACGACTAAAAGCTGACTTCGTTCTTGCTGTAGGCGGTGGCTCCGTTATCGACGGATCTAAACTAATTGCTGCCGGCATTGCTTACGATGGCGATGCTTGGGACCTTGTAAAAAACAATGCACTTGCAAAACATACGGTTGATCTTGGTGCAGTACTTACATTACCGGCTACAGGTTCGGAAATGAATAGTGGTGCCGTGATTTCAAACCTTGAGAAACAAGAAAAACTTGTATTTGGCTCGCCAACAAGTTTCCCTAAGTTCTCGATCCTTGATCCGCAAGTAACTTATTCACTTCCTAAGTTTCAATTGGGTTGCGGTATTGTAGATACGTTTGTACACATCATGGAGCAATACATGACATTCCCTAGCAACTCGATGGTAATGGACCGTTGGGCCGAAGGTTTGTTGCAAACACTCGTTACACTAGCTCCTCGCATTATGGAAGATCAAACCAACTACGATGTGATGTCTAACTTTATGCTTACGGCAACGATGGCTTTGAACGGATTCATCGCAATGGGTACTCCACAAGACTGGGCTACACACATGATTGGCCACGAGCTTACCGCATTTAAAGGAATTACCCACGGCGTATCACTTGCCATTGTATACCCAAGCATGCTACAAGTAATGATCAACGACAAGATGGACAAACTTGTACAATACGCAGAACGTGTATGGGGTATCACCGACGGTACACCAGAAGAAAAAGCAAAAGCAGCTATCAAGAAAACAGAACAATTCTTCCGCTCGGTTAATATCCCGACCAAACTAAGCGAAGTAGATGTTTACGAAGATACAGTGAAAGATATCGTATTCAGATTTAAAGAAAGAAACATCAAGCTTGGCGAGAAACAGAATATAGACTATACAGTTATAGAACGTATTCTTCTTAAGAGCTTGTAATTAACGTCGCAAACTATAGAAAAGCATCGGACTCATACCCGATGCTTTTCTTATTTTATATTCTGGCAATTTATACTTTGTAATAACGCGTAGCTCGTCCTTTTCCCTTGCGAAGTAAAAGACCTTGCGCAATATATTGTTCGAGATCTGTATGCAATTGATATTTGGTACAAGCCGTAAGAGCTTTGTATTTTCGAGCTGAAATAGATTGATTTTCTACTAAATAACCGAGTAGTACATCCTTGCGTTCGTCAAAAGTTATTGTTCCGGATGTTTGCTTTCCCGCCTCAGCTTTAATAAGCTTAGACGTTGCCAATTCTTCCTTCAACTCCTTTGCACATTTGAAACGTACCCCATCGGCCTTTACCGCAACTCCTCTCGACTTCTCGCAGGTTAGCTCGGTTTCCGTATCTAATTTTACAGAAAGGAATCCGATCTTTTCGAGGTTAACATTGTATCCCATCTTCAATGAGTGACTGATAAAATCAGACAAACTAGACATGGCAGCCATTACATCGGGCTCACTCAATGTACTGCGCATCGACGCATATTCGGCCCACTCTTTCACCCCCACTGTGCCTCTGGTTACAACACTTGGATATAAGACTTCCTGCTCCTCTTCGAAGCCAGGTAATGATACTCGATTTACTTTGTATTCAATAGACATGCTGATTTGATATTAGATTCGTGATAAGTTAGTTTTTTCTTAACGAAGAACGAATCGTCAGGTGCCGACCTGACAATTCTGTTTTCACTAGTTTCGAATCGTCAGGTCGGCACCTGACGATTCGAAACAAACAATAAACATTTTTAAAGATAATATATAAACATCAAAAACACTACCTAATTATCAAATAATCAACATAAAAAAAATCCCGAACTCAACGAGTGAGTCCGGGATTTTTCTAGTGATGTATGTCAATCAAATTAATCTTCGATAATGATACGCATACCTACGTTGTTGACACGTTGCCATGGTAAGAAGGCGCGACGTACAGCCGAAGTTGCGTCTTTCGCTCTATCAATCCATGAACCACCGCGTGCTACCACTTGGTCTACTGCTGCTCCTGCCTGATCTTTCTCTGTGTAAGGATAAGGTAGGTAAGCAGAGCGTGTCCACGCGGCAAGGTTACCGTGCATATCTACCAAACCGAATGCGTTTGCCTGATAGTTACCTGCTTCGACAGGAAGCATGTTACCGTCGTCGATTTTATCGTTCTTCGGAATGTAGTTGTAGTATGGGAACCAAGGATTGTCTTTGCTCATTGGCTGCGGATCGATACCGGTAACGGCCATCTTCTCTAGTTGTACGTCGGCCAAGTTGCCAAACTTAGAGAAGTCCATTGCGCGATCGCCAAACCAGAAGTCGGTATCGCTACCGGCACGACATGCCCACTCCCACTGTACCTCTGTAGGCAAGGTTACGTTAAGACCTGTTTTGTCTGAAAGTTTCTTACAGTAATCCATTGCTTCTTGGTAACTTACACGCACCACCGGTTGTTGCGGACGGTTGGCCGGATAACCAGGAGTTGTATGATCTTTCCAGAACTGTGCGTAGATACGGCTATCGTGATCCGGTACCAAAGCATTGTATTGCTCGTTGGTAAGCTCGGTTTCACTCATCCAGAAACCATTCTTCACTTGCGCTTTGTGAGCTGGAGCTTGATCAGCGTATCCTGCATTGGAGCCCATTACAAATTTACCGGCAGGCACACGAACAAAGGCAATCTTCACACCATCGGCAACTTCGATCTCTTTGCGAGTTTCCTTTTCGGCAGCAAGCATCTCTTTGATCTTGTCTTGCGACAATGGCCAGCCTTTTTGTTTTACCTCTTTATATTTAGTTTGTGGAGCAGGTTCTGGTTTTACAGGTGCCGGTTTCTCTTGCTTGTCAAGATAAGCTGCATAATCGGCAATCTCTTTACGCCAGTCTACACCCGCTTTGTTGTATTTATCTGCAAGTTCTTTACGACGGCTATATTGCTCGATACCGTTGATTGGATTTGCATTAAACGCACTGTGATACGGAGCGTTCATGTCGATCCAGGTATAAAGGCTTGCCCATTCTTTATCGGTAAGTTTCACGTTGTGGTGACCGCGATTGAGCATGCGCACAATTTCACTTGTCGAAGCATGGTACTCGTATGGAGACATTACATACATATCAGCTTCTGGCCCTTGGCGATTCACATACGGATGGAATGCTAAGTAACTTTTACCAAAGTATCTAGTGCCACTCCAGTCGGTAATACCAACCGATGTAGTGTCTTTGAAGTTTGGCATCGCTGTATTAGAACCGTCGTGGCAAGCAATACAAGCTCTATCCAAGATAGGTTGTACTTCTAGTGCAAATGTAAACGGTCTGATGTGTCCGTCTGCGATCTTAATGTCGGCAGGTTTCTTTGTAGAAGCGATGGTGCGCTTAGGAACCGGAATTGTATTCTGGTCTTCGTGGCAACCTACACATGATACCACCTCGCCCGGCATACCGGTAAGCCAGCTACGCATCCATTGAATTGCTTGTCCGTTTTCATCGAGCGGTTGAAGCGATACCGGAGTATTTGCCGGAATCTTAAAGATAACCGATCCGTCTTCCTCTACCGGAACAGTTCCGATAAGGCGTTTGATATCCCAACCTGCTTGAATACCTTGCATGTAGTGATCTGACAAGGTGCGTTGGTATGCATACTCATAAGCAAATACACGCAATGCTTTCACCTCTCCGCGTGGTACTCCTTTCAGACCTTCGCCTTCGTAAATATCTTGAATAAATACAGTTGCTTCTTTGCTTTCAGGTTTGATACGATCCGGAATCACTGCCGGAGTAGGACGTTTCTTCACAGGCACTGAGTGAATAATACCTTCACCTTCTGCTTCGGCAATAAGCGTCATGTTATCATATACGTCGACCAAATACACACCCCAAAGCGAGTTTGGTGACAATTTTGCCGTAACAAGAAATGCTTCGTCGCTAAGTGGATAAGGTTTGATAAATTGTGGCCATACGCCGTTTACCAACTCATCTTTTACAACCGGTATGATCTCGCGATTTCTAAATGGTATTTCCTGTACCATTCCTTTTTCTTCTTTTCTGCTCTTTGCAGGATCGAAGATGATCATTCGGCCCGAGCGTGCTACTCCGTGGTGACCTGAGATAATACCAACAAAGCGATTTGATTGTCCCGGTAGGGGTTTCATATCAAAAATACTATTCGGAAACATCGATCCGCTACCGTATAGAGACTTTTGCTCTGTACCGTCGGGGTTCATATGCATTACGATACGCGAATAGTAGTGGGTAAGGTCGGTATACTCCCAACGTGTATACATCACTTTACCGTTTGGAAGTACGATTGGATTCCAGTTTGCGTCTTGGTCAAACGTAAGACGGCGTAAGTAGTTTGTTTTCGGATCGTAGATAACCATGTTACCTACTTCGTCGCTACCGTTTACACAAGGCACACCGTGATAACCGATGTTTGAAACCGCGACAATGCGTCCGTCCGGCAAGTAAGCCGCGTCGAAAAATTCAAGATCGGGCTCTCCTACTTGCGTTACTTGTTTTACGTTTTTGCCATCGATACCCATTTCGAAGACTTGCCACTTGCGTGTAGAGTCGAGCGAAGTGAACAAAATGCGCTCTCCATCCCAGTTTGGAGCAAGATCTGTCAAAGCAGCTCCTTCTACTTCTGGTTTGTAAAGCGTTTGCGTTTTGATATCTCCTGATTTAAGACCGGAAACTTCAATCATTTCTGCCTTAAATCCGTTTCTTGAGGTTGTAGTTTGATTACTCCAGTTGTTTGGTTGCACACCTAAACTGCCGGCCATAATCTTATCGGCTCTGTTGCCATGATTGTAACGAACCGCAATAAATTTATCGACATCAATATCAGGATTAGCCAACAATACATCTCGATTGAGCTTCAATGCCGTTTGTGCAGATTCAATTGCAGAGGATTCGTTTTTGTAAATGCCGTTAAAACCCTTCGATACAAGTGTCTTTAGCTCTTTTAATTTAGGATCTACGTTGCTTGCGTCGAAGCCTTTCTTACCCTTCATCTCTTTTACCGCCTGAGCCAACGTTTCGGGATTAACCCACTTTAATTGCTCTTGCAGTCGTACGACTAATGAGATTTCTTTGTATAAAGAAGCATACGAATTGCTACGCTCCACGTTACTACTTAATGCGTTAGCTTCATTAAGTTTCGACTGAAAATAGGCTGGTTCTTTCAGTGCTTTTACCAAGGATTCAACCCCTTTTTGTTCGGCAGCAACTTGCTCTGCCGTTACTTCTACCGCAGGTTTTGTATCTTTCTTTTGCTGAGCTACCATAGGAATGGAGCTTAGTGCAAAGGCCGAACAAACCCCGACTAATAAAATTCTTTTTCTCATGTATATTAAATTAAGACAGTGTTTTTCTTACTGCTTGCTTAGTTATTGTTTTTATTCTTGATCCTCTACATCTTCAACTGCACTGGAATAATATACTTTCTTATCAAAAGCTTTCATCACACGAGCTGTTACCACTCCGGCTGTCATCGCTCCATTTACATTGAGAACTGTACGTCCCATATCAATAAGCGGCTCAATGGATATGAGTAAGCCAACCAATCCGACCGGAAAGTTCATCGATGATAGAACGATAAGCGCTGCAAAGGTTGCTCCTCCACCCACGCCGGCAACACCGAAAGAACTGATTGCGATAATCGCTAATAATTTAATGATAAAAGTCCAAGACATCGGATCTACTCCGGCAACGGGTGCTATCATCACAGCAAGCATAGCCGGATAAATTGCAGCACAACCATTTTGACCGATCGATGCACCTAAAGAGGCAGAAATGTTAGCAATGCCTTCTTGTACCCCCAACTTTTCGGTTTGGGTTTCAATATTCAACGGGATTGCTCCCGCACTACTTCGAGATGTGAATGCAAATGTAAGTACCGGCAATACTTTCTTTAAATAGATCATCGGATTTAGTCTAAATCCTGAGATGATAAGAAGATGCACAACGAACATAGCAATAAGGGCAACGTACGATGCTAGTGCAAAACGCCCCAGGTTGAGTATATCTGTCACACTACTCGAAGCTACTACTTTTGTCATTAATGCTAATACCCCGTAAGGAGTAAGTCGTAACACCAAGGTTACCAATCGCATAATAACATCATGCAGCGAATTTATTAAATTTTTAAATACCTCGAAAGAATTTGGCTTCTTTCTTACAATACCTAACGCTGCAATTCCTAAAAATGCCGAGAATATCACAACTCCAATTGTCGAAGTATCACGGCTTCCCGTCATATCCAAGAAAGGATTGGATGGAATCAGATTAATAATACGAGACGCGAAAGAGCTATTGTTCAGATCTGTTAGCTTGCTTTCAAGATAACCTGCTCTTGCTACTTCTCCGGCTCCCATCTGTAAACCTTCTGCCGAAAGTCCGAATATATTGGCTGTAAAAACCCCAATAAGTGCTGCTACCACAGCTGTAGAAACAAGTATGAATATTACCAATCCACTCATCCGTCCGAGATCACGACCTCCTTCTTTCAAATTGACAATTGCAGATAGAATTGAAATCATAATCAAGGGCATCACAATCATTTGCAATAAACGTACATATCCATCTCCCACGATAGAGATCCATTCAAGCGTATCGGTTGTGGTGCTACTAGACGCTCCATACCACCATTGCAAACAAATGCCCAAAAGTGTACCTGCTCCTAAAGCAAGAAATACACGCTTGGGAAATTTCACATATTTCTTTTGCAAATAATAAAGTACTACTACGAGTACTATAAAGATCAATAGGTTTAATATCACAGCCAACATAAATCTTCGATTTAAATACTGTAAACTAATATAGAAACATAATCGACCACTTGTGATGAAGGTTGTACTTCGCCCGAGTGTCCGCGGCGTAGAATCGCAATCTTATACTCAGGATCTATCAGTTGAGCATAATGAAGTAAACAAAGTATCGCTCCATAACCACAAATCGAAATCTTTTTCTCTTTGATACGTGTTTCAAAACCATCGGTATCCTTGCAAAGCAAGGCTTCTAACGCATAACTATCAAGTATAGCTCCTGTTTTCGCATCGGCAAAATGATTAAAATCAGAGGATGCTATAAAGAGAGGCTTGCGTTGCAAACTTTTAGATGCTTCATAAATGCGCCTAGCTACAACTTTGGCATTCTCGTTGTTTTGAGCTCCAAAACTAATGGGCAGTAGCTTGATATTACTTGCCATAAAATATTGAATATAGGGCACAATTACTTCCCCCGAATGCTCTTGTCGCTGCGATTCTGTATCGAAAGGTAAATCTGTTGCTTCACCGAAGTCTTTATCAATTTCGATTCTACCGAAAGGTGTTTGCCAATATTGATGATCATCGATCGAAACCGGCAAACCCATTCCGGTATGATTTGGATTGACTAAAATTGCCGTATCAAAAGCTTGCTTACTTTGTTTTACAATCTCGAAAAAATGAACCGCTTCTCTTGCACAATAAATATGACCGGCATGTGGCACTACTCCTCCGATGATCGTTACTTTACTCAAGTCTGTATTGATGTTTTCATTCTTTACAGCTTCTGCAAACAAGTTTTTCAGTTCGTCTTCATCGTCTGAATAAAAGCGACCTTGTGCGAAATTCTGTCTTGTATCTAACATAATAGATGTAATTAATGTACGTTACCTATATACACATGCTTTATTTTCTTTCGAGCAATATCGGCCAATTGATGCAATGTTTCGACAGGAGTAGCGGGTGTTTTAAGCTTATAACAAGGAAAATAACGATTCACATGCAATGAGATCGAATTGTGTAAATGACTACACAACCAGTCAATCATTTTTTCGAACTGCAGGGGATCATCATTTTCTCCCGGGATAACCAAATAAGCTATTTCCAAATGCTTGCCTGCTTTATCTATTTCTTGCAACGTATCTAAAACAGGCTGGAGTGTTGACTTGGTCAAGCGTGCATAAAAGTCTTGATTGTATCCCTTAAGGTCTACATTAAATGCATCTATATAAGGAAGTAGTTCTTGTAATGGCTCTTTACTAATATACCCATTCGTTACTACTACGTTCTTTAGTCCTTTCTGTTGAGCCAATACTGCGATATCTTTCATAAATTCATACCACACCGTAGGTTCGTTGTACGTGTAAGCAATTCCGATATTGCCATAAGGAACTAATTCCAAAGCTTTGTCTATTATATCTATCGGATCATATTTAGATTTGTAATCATCGACTTGCTCTACTCCCGCTCTTGCTATTTGCCAGTTCTGACAAAATGAGCAATGCAAATTACAACCGATACTTCCGATCGAAAAGATCTTTGATCCGGGCATATAGTTGTATAATGGCTTCTTCTCGATAGGATCTAACGCCGCAGAAGAAACGACTCCATAATTTATTGCGTATAATACTCCGTTTATATTCTTCCTCACACCACATATTCCGACTTTTCCGTCATGAATGATGCAGTGATGCGGACATAACTGACATTTTACTATATCGGAGTTAGTTTGTTGATAGAAACAGGCTTCTTTCATCGTCTTAAATATAACGTGTCACTTGAAATCGTTCTAACTTTATCGGTGTCCCTTCTGCTATACCGGCTTTACGCATGGCTATGGATACCTGCTGCTGCACGGTATCTACTCCATCTAAATTGGGCAATAATACGCCTCTATTATGTCCGTTGGATACAATGACGCCATAAATACGAGGGTCTAAACTCTTAGTTGAAGCGATTGGTTCTACTTTGCCCAATACATCCACTGATATATCTAAGGTATCAAGTTCTCGCCTTTCGAGGGGCGGAAACCTCGGATCATTAAAAGCTGCTGCAAGTGCATTCCATCGAATCTCTTCACGTAGGTTTTTTCGCACAGGCTCAAGTGTACCAATACAGCCTCTTAATACACCACCCGGCAAATGAAGTGAAACAAAACATGCGGCTTTCATATTCATGTGGTCGCTCATATCTTCATTGGGAACTATTCCGTTGAAATAATCTCGAATTACTCGATAGGCCCATCTTACTTCTTCTGTTTGAAACTTATTCATACTTTTAGCTTTTATCGTCTTTACCTATAACAACCGAAAAGCATTATTTACATCACACATCTTAGATTATTACTTTTGTTTTAGATATGAAATTCACCACATTATCTTTATTTATTGTGACAATTTAAAATATTTTCATACATTGCAGAATGTATTAGATATAATATCCTTGGCTATGTATCATATCTGTACATTGAGTATTTGTATTAAACCTTAAAAATGCTACTATGAGCGAAAGTAAAGACATCTCCAGAAGGAGTTTTCTTAAGTGCGGCACATTGGCTTTTGCCGGACTAACAATCGTACCGCGACATGTATTGGGAGGCAACGCTTTTGTTGCTCCAAGTGATCAAATCAACTTAGGAATTATCGGATGTGGAGCACAAGGGCGCTGGACGCTTGCTCCTGAATTTGCGAGACGCGCAAATCTAATTGCTGCTTCCGATTGTGAATCGAGGCAACTACAAGCCATGCAAGAAATCGTAGAAGCTGAAACGGTAAAAGCTAAAGGCAAAGCCTATAAAGGTTTCAAGCAGTATGCTAATTATAAAGATTTACTTGATCGGAAAGATATTGACGGTGTTATCATCGCAACCCCCGATCATTGGCATGCTGTTCAGACCATTGAAGCTTGTAGAGCCGGAAAGGATGTATATGTAGAAAAGCCGATGGCACATAGTATTGAAGAAGGTAGAGCTATGGCCGATGCTGTTGCAAAGTACAACCGGGTACTTCAGGTAGGCAATATGCAACGCTCTTGGCGCAACTTCAGACATGCTTCGGAGCTGGTTCGTAATGGATACATCGGAGATATTAAACAGATTCGTGTTTCCGTAGGCCCACCTCCTATTGCTTATAATCATCCGGGACATACAATGCCGGAAACACTTGATTGGGAAATGTGGATAGGTCCGGCTCCTATGAATGTATACAGTGAAGAGCTTGCTCCACCAATGGAACGCAAAGTTTTCCCAAATTGGCGTAATTACAAAGAATATGGTGGTGGTATGGTCACCGACTGGGGTGCACATATGTTTGACATTGCGCAATGGGCAATGGGTATGGATGATTCGGGACCAATCGAATTCATCCCTGCTGATGGCAAAGAGTTTAAACACTTGACCATGAAATATGCAAACGGCACTATAATGACGCACGAACAGTTTAGAAGTGACGAAGGAAATGGTGTTCGATTTATCGGAACTAAGGGTGTTATTGATATCAGTAGAAGCTTCTTAGATACTATTCCGGCCAAACTTCAGAATCATGAAATAGCAGATAACGAAATCAAATTATATAAAAGCGACGATCATTATACAGATTTCCTTACTGCGATGAAGACACGGAAACAGCCATTGAGCACAGTTGAAGTGGGACATAGAACCAATTCATTGTGTAACATCGTAAACCTCTGCTACGAATTGGATCGCAAACTAACATGGAATCCTGAGAAAGAAGAATTCTTCCTGGATAATGAAGCAAATGCGAGAAAAGGAAATCCGCTTCGTGACGGATATTCGATACAAGTGTAATTTGAATGGCACTTAAACAAGAAAAAGGCTTTCGGTTATTCTCGATTGAGAATACGAAAGCCTTTTCTCATGAAAGGATTGAATATTTATCCTGCTGTAGCTTCTTCTTCAGCATCTATACC
>X396_Morelets_crocodile__coassemble_43_pt1 | contig 18755 bp, 18 predicted proteins | sample X396_Morelets_crocodile__metabat2_low_PE_001 | metagenome-assembled genome bin X396_Morelets_crocodile | reverse complement strand
TTTTCAGCGGAGAGGGGGGGATTCGAACCCCCGGTACCTCGCAGTACAACGGTTTACAAGACCGCCGCAATCGACCACTCTGCCACCTCTCCAAAAGAACTCATTCGTTCTGCTCTCGTTTTCTCTCGATTGCAATGCAAAGGTAACGCAATTTCATCAATAAGCAAACATTTTAGGCACTTTTTTGTCAATAAATACATTCATTGCTTATAATCACCCAATTAGCAATTAGCAATAAGCATTTTTATTCAAGATAATAATGTTTAATTGAATGTAGATCTTCATCCAACTCATAAACTAATGGCTTACCTGTTGGTATTTCTAAATTAACAATATCTGCATCACTTATATTATCTAAATGCTTAATCAAAGCACGTAAGCTGTTGCCGTGTGCAACAACTAATACGATGTTACCTTGCAACAGAGAAGCCGCAATCTCATCTTCCCATAAAGGAAGCACCCGACGTATCGTTAACTCAAGCGATTCGCCCAAAGGCAAAGCTTCCGGAGCAACTAATGCATACAAAGGATCATGTAGTGGAGAGCGAGGATCATTCGCGTCAAGTAATGGAGGCGCAACATCAAAACTTCTTCTCCATATTTTCACTTGCTCGTCACCATACTTTTGAGCTGTCTCTGCTTTATTTAAACCTTGTAGAGCCCCATAATGACGCTCATTCAGTCGCCAAGATTTTATTACTGGCTCAGACAACAAATTCATTTTATCTGCTAGATAATATTGCGTTTTTATCGAGCGCTTTAACACAGAAGTAAAAGACACATCAAATTTAAGCCCAGCCTGACGAAGAAAATATCCGGCTTGCTTAGCCTCGGTTATACCATTTTCTGACAAATCGACATCAGTCCATCCCGTAAATTTATTCTCCTTGTTCCAAACACTTTCTCCGTGACGCAAAAGAATCAGTTTATGTATCATAATTGTATTTGTTTCTTAGGTATTTCTTTCATAACAAGAAAAGATGTGGTTGAAGTTGCTTACATTTCAATATTATAACTTTATTCTGTTTGTTTTTCCCGATTTTCACAAAAAAGCCTCAAGAAACGTCTATTTATTACGTCTCTTGAGGCTTCTGCTCTATTATTTATACTTCCCGTTATTTCCTAAAAGGAGGTTTTACAACTTCTGCTTTGATATTCTTATTTCGAATTTTCACAAAGAATTGCTCCCCTTGATTGGCATATTTACTTTCAACATACGCCAAACCAATTCCTTTTTTAGTTGTAGGAGAAATCGTTCCGGATGTTACACGACCAATTACCTGTTCGGCTTCATTGACAATATCATACCCATGACGAGGTATACCCTTTTCAATGATTTCAAAGCCTACTAACTTTTTCTCTACACCATTTTTCTTCTGACCTTCAAAGATACACCTCGATGAAAAATCTTTTCCTTCCTTAAACTTAGTAATCCATCCAAGTCCGGCTTCAATCGGAGATGTTGTATCACCAATATCATTACCATACAAGCAATAGCCCATTTCAAGACGAAGTGTATCTCGCGCACCTAATCCTATCGGTTTGATACCAAACTCTGCTCCGGCTTCAAATACAGCATCCCAAATAGTCTTCCCATCATGATTATAAAAATACAATTCGAAACCTCCGGCTCCGGTATAACCTGTATTAGAAATTATAACCTCTGGAATACCTGCCATTGGACCCACAACAAAAGAATAATATGAGATTGTTGATAAATCAACAGAAGTTAGTTTTTGCAACACTTCTTGTGCTTTCGGACCTTGTATTGCTAATTGACCTATCTGATCAGAAGCATTCTCCAAAATAGCACCTTCTGTATTTTTACTAATACACCAATTCCAATCCTTCTCAATGTTTGCTGCATTTACAACAAGCATGTATTTTTCCGGCTCAAAATGATACACTAGCAGGTCATCAACTATCCCTCCATTATCATTAGGAAAGCAAGTATATTGAGCTTTTCCAAGAGACAAAGTTGACACATCGTTTGAAGTGATCTTTTGTAAAAAAGGTAATGCATGAGGCCCTTTCACCCAAAACTCGCCCATATGCGACACATCAAACACACCAACAGAATTACAAACAGCCATATGCTCGTCAATAATCCCAGTATATTCAATCGGCATATTATAGCCTGCAAATTCATGCATTTTAGCACCTAAAGCTTCATGCATTTCAGTAAATGGTGTAGTCTTCATAATATTAAATCGTGATATAAATATTAGTATGATTAGTCTTTTTTGTTAACAAGCTCAGCAATCTTCACTACCGTTTCCATAGCCTTTTTCAAAGATGGAATTGGAAGGAACTCATATCGCCCGTGGAAGTTATGCCCACCAGCAAAGATATTTGGACAAGGTAATCCCATAAATGACAAACGAGAACCGTCTGTTCCTCCTCTAATTGGCTTGATCAAAGGAGCAACACCCACTTGAAGCATTGCGTCGTGCGCAAAGTTGATAATCTCTTTACGAGGCTCCACAATCTCACGCATATTAAAGTACTGATCACGAATTTCAGCTGAAGCACAACCCTCAAACTTCTCGTTCATCTCTTTAACAAGGTCTTTAATCGTCATTTTACGCTCAGCAAACAACGTTCTGTCGTGATCGCGAATAATATAAGTTAAAGAAGCCTCTTCTACAGTCCCTGACATTCCTACCAAGTGAAAGAAGCCTTCATACTTTTCAGTATGTTCCGGTTTTTCTTCAGCAGGCATCCACGCGTCAAACTCTGTAGCAAGATGACAAGCATTGATCATTTTATTCTTAGCGTATCCAGGGTGCACATTACGACCTTTGAATGTAATCTTTGCAATAGCCGCATTGAAGTTTTCATACTCCAACTCCCCTATTTGACCTCCATCTATCGTGTATGCCCAGTCACATCCAAATTTAGCAACATCAAAATGATCAGCCCCCTGACCAATCTCTTCATCAGGAGTGAAACCGATTCTTATTTTTCCATGTTTGATTTCTGGATGTTCTTTCAAATAAGCGACTGCACCAACGATAGCAGCAATACCTGCTTTATCATCAGCTCCTAGCAAAGTTGTGCCGTCTGTTACGATCAACTCTTGCCCCATGTAGTCTTCCAATTCTGGAAATTGGTTTGGAGACAAGATCACTTTATGCTCTTCATTCAAGACGATATCTCCACCTTCATATTTTACAATACGAGGTTTTACATCTTTACCCGACATATCGGGACTTGTATCCATGTGAGCGATAAAACCAATGGTTGGTGTCGCGTCATCATCATTATTAGCCGGAAGCGTGGCCATTACATAGCCATTCTCATCAAGAGAAATATCTTCGAGACCGATAGCCTCTAACTCTTTCACCAATTCCGCGGCCAACACAAGTTGGCCGGGTGTACTTGGTGTAGTTCCGGTTCCTTCTTTCGCCTCTGTGTCGAAAGAAACATACTTTAGGAAACGATCAACTACGTTCATAACTATATCTTTTTATAATTAGAATTCTCCTGTTCCGTCGTAACAGTGTGTACAAATCTGTTCTTTCGGAAGTCCTATAGCTTGAACAAGATTCTCGACAGTATTGAATTTAAGGGTTGTAATATTAAGTTTTTTTCGAATACACTCAACCATTTGGCAATATTGCGGCGAATTGGTTGTTGCATATTTCTCCAAATCCTTTTTATCATCACCTTCAATCTCTTTGACAATACGGCGAGAGATCAATTCTAGTTCTGATTTAGAAGCAGAGAAGCCGATAAACGGACATGCATATAATATAGGAGGACATCCTGTACGCATGTGTACCTCTTTTGCTCCATAGCTATATAAGATATTTACATTGTCGCGAAGCTGTGTTCCGCGTACAATTGAGTCATCGCAAAATACAACTCTTTTTCCATTAAGCAACTGCTTATTTGGAATTAATTTCATTTTCGCAATAAACTCACGTACCGACTGATTACTTGGTGTAAAGCTTCGAGGCCATGTTGGTGTATACTTCACGATAGCACGACGATATGGGATTTGTTTTCCTTCGGCATAACCAAGCGCCATACCAATACCAGAATCAGGAATACCTGACACGAAGTCTGCAACCACATCATCTTCTTTAGCCATTGCCATACCACTAGCATAACGAGCAGCATCTACGTTAACCCCTTCATAATCTGAAACAGGGAATCCATAATAAACCCAAAGGAAAGAGCACACTTGCATTTTCTTATTCGGCTCACGCAATTGAGTCATTGTCTCAGAAGTAAGATGTACAATCTCTCCAGGACCTACATTATACTCAGGCTCATATCCTAAATTCGGAAAACTAGCAGGTTCACTTGACGCAGCCCATGCACCTTCTTTTTTGCCCAAAATAATAGGGGTCCTGCCCATTTTATCTCTCGCCGCAATAATTCCGTTTTCGGTAAGCAGCAACATGGAACAAGACCCCTTAATTTTATTATAGACATTTTCGATGCCTTCTACAAATGTTTTCCCCTGCGTGATAAGCAGTGCGATAAGTTCAGTACTATGCTCGGAACTTAATTCTGAAAAGTGTTTACCCTCATTTATTAATTCCTGCTCCAACTCTTTCGCATTGTTTACTTTTGCGACAGTCACAATCGCAAACTTGCCAAGGTGTGAGTTGATACAGATTGGTTGTGGGTCGGTATCACTAATCACCCCTATCCCTGAATTTCCTTCAAACTTGTCTAGTTCGTCTTCGAACTTAGATCTGAAGTATGAGTTCTCCAGGTTGTGAATTGAGCGATTAAATGCCCCATCGTGCAAGGTTACAAGACCGCCGCGACGAGTACCTAAGTGAGAGTTATAATCTGTTCCGTAAAACAAATCATTTACGCATTTTGTGTTTGAAATAGTTCCGAAAAAACCACCCATTTTTGTTTATATTTTATATATGAAACATGAGTCGCAAAGATAATAAAAAAGTAACAATTATATAGATTAGAAAACCATCAAGTTTCACAATCAAAGCAATCACTATACATATTGTAAATAAAATTAGATTGATAGCAAAACTTCAATCCACATCTATCGCATCAGGATATAATAAAAAAGCTACAAATATATTTATATAGATCATTAAGCTCAACACTTATCGCCCGCTAGCTCCATTTTTCCGACACCTCTACTCAAACACCGTCGAATATTAAACTCTCATTGCGTTGAACCTTGTTTGGATTTATTTTTATGTGATCAGAAATCATTCTTCGCGGAAACAATAAATAAAAAGCATATATAGTTCTTTCCCAAAGCATGCATGCTTCTTGGCTAAACCTTGCATGGTTTACACAAAAACCTTGCAAGGTTGCTCCAACCAACACTTTTGATTTCTATCCAAGTTCTATATCAGATAGAGAAAAATCAAACAATCCCTCCATCACTCTACAAGCTTATTGTATATCTTCTTCAAGCATAATCACCACTTCTCTTACTATATTCACAAACAAATCAACCCTGCTTGATTAAGCTTCTTAATGCAAATTTGATCTACTTATTTAATATTTGCCACCTCTGCAATAAAGCCTTCAAAAATAAACGCAAAATAATCACATAAGACATCTACTGAAAATCAGTAATTTACAAATTTATTGAAAAAAAAGTACTAGAAACGCTTGCTGTTTCGGAAATAGTTTCTACTTTTGCATTCGGGTAAGTGCTACACGGCATGCTCCTAACAAATCCCCCAGGGCTTGACCGCAGCAAGGGTAGTTAGTCGTAGCGGCGCGATGTGGTTAGCTTACCCACCTGCCTCTTTAGCTCAGTTGGCCAGAGCACGTGATTTGTAATCTCGGGGTCGTTGGTTCGAATCCGACAAGAGGCTCAAAAAGAAGGAACTTGATCCAATCAAGATTCCTTCTTTTTTTTTGCCCTTTTTTCACCTTTATTCTGCAAATTAATTTACTTTTGTTTGTTACAATATTAAAAACACAAACATCATGGAAACAAATACACATTCACTTACAAAGTATGCGATGCATTACGGTGCAATTTTCGGCGCATACTGGATTGCTAAATATCCACTGATGATGCTGTCTTTTACATATAACAGCGCAATTATTCTTTACTGGGGTTTAACACTACTAGTACCCGTACTAGCTTTTCTTCTCACAAAAAACTATCGTGACAAACACCGACATGGAGAAATCTCATTCTTTCATGCTTGGCGTTTTGGCATCATGCTCTACTTATGCGCTGCCATTATGATATCGCTTCTTCACTTCGTATTCTATAAATATGTAGCACCGGAAGACTTTATCGCAAACAGCCTAAACACAGCCACTAAAATCATGACAGAAGCAACCGATAATCCGGAGTTTCTAAAAGCAGTAGAAAACCATCATTTCTATTCGCCTATCACAATGGCTGTTCAAGGCATTTTTTCAAATGTGTTTTATGGTATACTTTTATCTATACCTGTAGCCTTCTTTGTAAAAAGAGAACCAAAGGAAGCCCACAACTATAATGAAAACTAATTAAATACATGGATATATCTATTGTAATTCCGTTGTACAACGAAGAAGAATCTCTTCCAGAACTAAACGCTTGGATCGAACGAGTGATGGAAGAGAACCATTTTTCGTATGAAATCATTTATATAAACGACGGAAGTACCGACAACTCGTGGAAAGTAATTAAAGAATTACAACAAAAATCATTACATATAAAGGCTGTAAAATTCAGACGTAATTATGGTAAATCACCCGGTCTACACTGTGGATTTGAGCGTGCTCAGGGAGATGTGATCATTACAATGGATGCCGACCTACAAGACAGTCCGGACGAAATCCCAGAATTATATCGAATGATAATGCAGGATGGCTATGATTTGGTATCAGGATGGAAAAAGAAACGTTATGATCCGCTTTCTAAAACAATTCCGACCAAACTTTTCAACGCTACCGCGCGTAAGGTTTCGGGCATTCAACTACATGATTTCAACTGCGGACTAAAAGCATACAAAAAAGATGTAGTAAAGAATATCGAAGTATATAACGACATGCATCGCTACATCCCATATTTAGCAAAGATTGCAGGTTTTAATAAAATCGGAGAAAAGCCGGTACTTCACCAAGCTCGCAAATACGGAACAACCAAATTTGGTCTCGATAGATTTGTAAATGGATACTTAGACTTAATAACCTTATGGTTTCTTTCTAAGTTCGGGAAAAAGCCAATGCACTTCTTTGGACTTTTGGGCAGCTTGATGTTTATACTTGGCGTCATCGCTTTAATAATTGTGCTTGGATACAAATTCTATTCATTGATGGGCGACAACCCTTTTCGATTGGTAACAGATACTCCTTATTTCTTCTTATCATTAACGTTTATGATAATTGGGACACAATTGTTTCTTGCCGGCTTTGTTGGAGAACTCATTAGTAGAAACTCACCAACACGAAATCAATATAAAATAGAGGAAGACTTATGAAGTTTATAGACTTAGTTCAACAGAGATACTCGGTGCGCAAATACAAGTCGCAGCCTATCGAAACCGAAAAGCTCGAATATGTAATCGAAGCAGCTCGTTTGGCTCCGTCTGCTGTAAATTTTCAGCCGTGGGTTTTCGTGGTTATAACCAAAGACGAAAGCAAAGCAAACATCCGTAAATGTTATGCCAGAGAATGGTTCAACTCAGCACCGACATATATCTTAGTTTGCGGAGATCACAATACTTCATGGAAGCGATCTTTCGACGGCAAAGATCATTGCGACATTGATGCTTCCATAGCTATAGAGCATATGTGCTTGGCTGCTACAGATCAAGGATTGGGAACGTGCTGGGTTTGCAACTTTGACCCACAGCTATGCCGTGAGTTATTCAACATCCCGGCTCATCTTGACCCGATTGCAATTCTTCCAATCGGGTATCCCGAAAGTGATGGATTAGAAACTCCAACAAAAAAACGCAAACCATTATCTGATATTATCAGAATGGAAACTTTTTAATTCGATATGTGGTATTTAGAAATAATCCTTTTGGCTATAGGTCTTTCGATGGATAGCTTTGTTGCATCCGTAGCATCGGGCACCCAAATAAGAAACTGTACTATAAAAAATATCTTCAAGATTGCTCTTATCATGGGAGCTCTTCAAGCAATGCTCACCTTGATTGGCTTTTTAGCAGGTCATGGCTTCGAACGCTTTATCACCTTTTATGATCATTGGATTGCCTTTGTTCTCCTCTCGTATCTTGGTGGTAAAATGATCTATGAAGGATTTAAAAAAGATGATAGTGATGAAGTGCAAGAGGTCTTATCCAAGCGCTCTGTTTTAGCAACCAAACGTCTTATTGGCCTTGCCATAGCAACCAGTATTGACGCCATGGCAGTAGGCATCTCCCTTGGCTTGTTGAAAAATCCGATTGTATTCCCGGTAACAATGATTGGGGTTATCACTTTTATCTTCTCTGCAAGTGGAGTATACATTGGACATAAATTTGGAAACAAATTCAATATGCGCATCGAGTTAATTGGCGGTATAATATTAATTCTCATCGGATTAAAAATATTACTCGAACACACTATCTTTGCATAAACTTTTCACAGTGCATTTTTTGCACTGTGTGCTAAAACAAAATCGCATATGAAACTTTACAAACAGCTGTCGCTCTACATGCTCCTTGCTGTTTTACTGATTGTTACATCTTGCAATGGTAAAAAAGCTCAACAAAAAGAGTACTTCGAAGAGTCTGGCACTGTATTTCACACCTTTTATCACATCAAGTACGAGGCCGAGAAACCTTTAACGGATTCGATTGCAACCGAATTTGAGAAATTCAACAATTCTCTTAATCCATTCAATCCAATCTCTATCATCTCAAAAGTAAACAAAAATGAACCTGTGGTATTAGACGAATGGTTTACTGATGTTTTCCTCAAAGCTCAAGAAGTATCCCGCAATACCAATGGCGTTTTCGATATAACATGCGCACCCCTAGTCAATGCTTGGGGCTTTGGATTCAGCAAGATGGATTCAGTCACGCCTCAACTCATCGACAGCCTAAAACAATACGTGGGCTATCAAAAGATTGAGCTTAAAGACGGACAGATAACAAAAGATAATCCCGGAATCATACTCAACACCTCTGCCATTGCAAAAGGATATGCTAGTGATGTCATCGCTAATCTTCTTGCCCGCAATGGTGTATCAAACTACATGGTTGAGATTGGAGGAGAGGTTACCGTGAATGGTAAAAATCCAAAAGGTGAATGCTGGAAAATTGGCATTAACAAACCTGAGGATGATCGATCAGAAAGTGTTGGAGAGATACAAGAGGTCGTTCAAATCTGCAATGGTGGACTCGCCACATCTGGCAACTATCGCAATTTCTACATCAAGAATGGAAAGAAGTATGCCCACACCATTGATCCACGCACAGGATATCCATCAGAACAAAACATCCTTAGTGCAACAATCATTGCTCCTACTTGTATGATGGCAGATGCATATGCTACCGCATTTATGGCAATGGGACTTGAGCAAGCTCGCATTGTAGCTGGCATTGTTCCAGAAATACAATATTACATCATTTACACGGATGAAAATGGAGATATGAAAACAGACATCTCTAAAGGAATGCTCGAGTATTTACCTCAACGAAAAGAGCTTTCCACATCAGAAAAATAAATAATCCGGAAAGAGCTCATTCCTTTGCTTTCGGTAAATAAGATAAACAAAGCCTGTATATGCACATTCTACATGTAATATACAGGCTTTACTATTTTAATATATCAATTAGATTACTTCTTAGGCGATAAGAATTTGTTGTAAAGAGCCAATCCTATAATCGTAGAAACACCAATCATTGAGAAGATGATCCATAACACCTTTGGTTCATTCAACTTATCTACATAGTGCACATAAAGTTGAGAACCTAGAATACCTCCTACTCCACTGCCAATTACTCCATAAAGGAATGAGTAACCTAAGTAAAGTGCTTTTTTATCAGCCGGTGCAATCAAACCTACATACGATATGAATTTCGGATGCGCGATCATTTCTCCAATTGAGAAGATAAAGATACCTGCCATAAAAACCCAGATGCTTTCTGAAATTGCAAGACATGCCATCCCTGAAGTTGCGATCAATAACCCGACAATCATTGTAGGAAGTGCCTTCGTATTCTTCACAATATTAGAAATAAACAATTGCAATGCAATAATCGCAAATGCATTGATAACTGTAACGTGTTCCGCATCAAACTGCCACTGAGGATTAGCCACAAAATGAGACAAGAAGTTATTTACAAGATTATTTACCGGTTCTACATTTACGTAATCCTTCAAATACCACAATACTGTATCAAACATTTGGAAATAAAGAATCCAAAAACCGCTATAGATAACAATCATCAACATAAAGCGGAAATCTTTCAATACCAATAAAGCCTCTTTAAACACAACACCAAGAGACTTTGTACTCTTTGGTCGTTGTGGCTCTTTATATACAAAAAGATTTAGTAAGACAAGAGAACCTGTAGCAATAGCTGCCATTATGAAAATATAGCTCCAAGACAAACTCTTCAAGTAAGGAACAAAGATAAGTGGGAAAATAAAAGCCCCCAAGTTGATTGACCAATAGAAAACACCAAAGCCTAGCGTTGAATTCTTTTCATTGGTTTCACGTGCGATTGTACCTGAAATAATTGGTTTGAACACACCAGCTCCTAGTACCATTAGCATCAAACTTGCAAAAACAGTTGTATAAGTTGTGCTCATACTGGTGAGAAAATATCCGGCAGACATCACTATAAATGCAAACATAAGCATCTTACGATAGCCATATCGATCTGCAATAGCTCCGGATATAATAGGCAATAAATACAAAAGCGGAGTAATCGTACTTTTGATTACGCCGACGCTTTCACGAGTAAAGCCAAGTCCACCCTCGTCGATACCCAATACTAGATAAACAGAAAGCACAGACATCACTCCATAGTAAGATCCACGCTCGAAAAACTCCATCAGAATTACCGTCCAGAAATTCTTTGAAAAGGATTTGATTCCGGTTCCAGTTGTTTTTTGATCCATAAGAAATAGTTAAATAAAATGGTTAGTGTAAGTAAAAGTTCTTATATATGCGAATATAGTAAAAAATCGCTCCATTTCGATTATATTTACAAACACAAAGACACACTAAGAACCCTTTACTTAGCTAACACGACCATCATTCATGAAAAGCAGTATTCTACATATCATCATTACCGCCCTTTTGTATATCGGCATTACGACAAGCTGTAATAGCGCAACACAAAGATCAGATTATGCACATACCGGTCAGCTTCCATTGTTTGCCGATTCGTTGCAATCGCAAATCATATCAATCGAACAAGTCAATACTATTCAAAAAGACTCTATAGATATTACACATCCGATTCTAATGAGTGGATGGTTTTATCTTGAAGATATTGCGTCAAAGACTCATACTATTTTCGGAGCAAAAGATCTATTTCTTCTCAACACAACATCAAATGGAGGATTACACTTTAATCAACCGGAAATATACGATACATATATTGATTCGTTATCTATAAGCCCTTTCGAGTGGAATCATTATGCGATTAAGATCAACCGCCCTGAAGTTGAAATTTATCTAAATGGTAAGAGTGTCGCAAATCTGAGCTGGGTAGATAGCAGTCGAACCAATCAATCTGTTCAACCGATTGTTATTGGATGGCAAGGATGGAATGACACATCCAAAGGATATGCATATAACTTTATTGGAGAAAATAAATCTGCGACAAAACTTAAAGAGCATAACTTCTCGGCTGAGTACGAGCAGATAATTAGTAGACTATCGCTTACTGCAAATCTCATTTTCTTTCACACATTCGACAACAAAGACAGTTACTGGCATGTAAATCAAAAACAAATACATTATGCGGAAACTCCGAACTTTTTCGTTGATGAAGATCATTGTAGTTATGCACGTTTCGATACTACATGCTCGTTTCACATCGCTACGGACGAAATATATAAGTCTCTAACCATAGCATGTAAAATTAAACAAGATGCCTTTTATCGAGATTATGGTGCTCTTGTTTCAATAGGCGAATACATTGCACTGCGCACATCCAACAACGGTATGTATGCAACCATACCACAAGTACGCGACTTTTATACACCAAATGCAGATTTTCCTAAAAATAAGTGGGTACACTTGGCTATCACCTATATCGAGAAGGAAGGTGTCTCCTATTATATCAACGGCAAAAAATGCGACTTCTTAAGAGAACCTAGAACAATTCAAGCTTTTAAAGATATACTGGTAGGCAAAAACGTATGGAACAATACTTTAATAGCTGACATAGACAACATATTTATTTGGAATAGATCTTTAAGTGAAAAAGAGATTGCAACTATAGCAACAATACCAGAAAATGAATTGTCAGATATGGTATTTTCAGACAATTCTAAGCAACCCAATTTAATTATTGCATTAGGGATGGGAATCTTAGTTATTATAGTCGCAGGAACATTTTTGATCTATAAGAGAAGACTGCACAAACTTCAACGTTTTGGTCACACTATCAATAAACAAGAAGAGTTGCCTGTTGCATCCACGACACTAAACGACGTATCAAGCTCAAATGAACCATCCAAAGAAGACATATCAACGCTATTCAAAGAAAAGCTAGATGAAATTATTATGGCTAATCTATCATCTTCCGAGTTTCAAATTAAAGAGCTAGCGATCGAAATGGGCGTAAGCCGTACGGTTTTATACAACCAATGCGCCGAATTCCTTAGTGAAAGCCCAAAACAATATATTCGCAATATTCGTCTTGATCAAGCCAAGAGGCTTCTTACCGAAACTGACAAACCAATTGTACAAATTATGGATGAAACCGGCTTTGAAAGTCGAGCCTACTTTGCAAAATGTATCAAAGAGCGGTTTGGCGTAACGCCTGCCGCTTTACGACAAATCCCTTGAGTTGCGTAAAACACAACATCAAGGGACTAACAGGCTAACTACAATTAAACGTCTTAATCTCTGAAATCAAGATCTATTTTTTTATCTTTTTTCTCACAACCCTTTGGTTCTGGAGTCTTCGAAGGATCTCGATGATCATGATAATAAATACCTTCTTTTGCGAACAGAAGATACGCTTGATTGAGTCTCTGTTCAAAACAAGCATAATCTTTGCGTTCGGGTACACTCCATGCCGACTCAGCCAATGCACATATACGAGGATAAGTCATATAATCAAGACGATCGGTGTTATGAATACGTTCTGTCCACACATTAGCTTGGACTCCCTTTATAAAAGAAAGGTCTGTATCGGTTAAACCCCAATCGTCCATCCCTTTGTCGGGAAATGTATATACATCTTCGAGCGGACAAAAGCCATTCCATACACGCCCCCACTTATCATCCTTATTTTGGATAAAATCGAAATATAGAGGTCTGCGCGGACATAAAATTGTCTCGTACTTATTATTCAACGATTTCTTCAATTGATTTACACGATCGTGACGCCACCACATTATAGTCGTAGAAGTAGGATCTGCATCAATCTCGAGCAACTCATCCCATCCAAGCAATTCCTTACCTAGCACTTGAACCGAGTCTGTCATCCTATTTATAAAGTAGCGCTCCGCATCTTTTACGTGTTTTAATCCTTCTCGTTTTAGCAATGCCTGCACATCCGGATCACTCTCCCAAGCCTTGATCCCAAAAGAAACTTCATCACCACCTATGTGCATATACTTGGAAGGAAACAGTTCTGCCACTTCACGTAAAATATCTGTTAGATAAGCATACACTTCCTCTTTACCTGGATTAAATGTAAAGTCGGGATGATCCGTTGTTCCCCCTCCAGAAAACTGTGGATAAGCACGATTAGCTGCAGTTGCATGCCCTGGCATATCTATTTCTGGGATGACCTCAATATGTCGATCTGCAGCATAAGAAACGATCTCTCGAATATCATTCTGAGAGTAGGATTGCGCAGGTAGGTCTGGATCACTCCAACTACCCTCTGCCCCAACCTCTGTCAGCTTTGGATATTTCTGAATCTCAATCCGCCATGCTGGTTCGTCTGTTAGATGCCAATGAAACTTATTCAACTTATAGTAGCTCATCATGTCAAGCAATTGCTTTACTTTTTCTTTCCCAAAAAAATGACGAGATTCGTCTAGCATGTATCCTCTCCATCCATAGCGAGGAGAGTCTTCTATTTCCATACAAATCAACGAACCTTTTGGAGTATTATTAATTTGCTGCAATAACGACTGCGTTCCATAAAATACACCGGCCTCATCTGTTCCGACTATAGAAATCCGTTTTTTGCCAATACTCAACTTATACCCTTCGGCATCTGTTGCAGAGTTATTGATTGTTAGAAGAATCCCTTTGTTTGCATTCTTTGCCTTGACTACTTTATAACCTCCGCCCAAGCTCTGATTGAGTTGCTCGGCTTCATTTTTCAACACATCGTTTGTATATGTAATTTGCTTCTCTCGCAACGGATTTACCCCCATAGTTTCTACAGCTTTGAGTGGCATTGGTATAATCGACACTTGTTGTGCCTCCATTGTCATACTGCACAAGATAAGTCCGCAGCATAAAACTTGAAAGATTCGTTTTCGCATGGTATATTTAATTTCTATATTTTCAAACTTAATTTGATTTACCTATTTGCACAAAGTTATTTGTTTTAAACGAATCAAAACTCCAGTATCAGTTCATCTTACTCCTTTATGTTATCAATATACGTCGTTTATAGCCAAGATGTATAAACAAAAACCTTATTAAGATAAGAGAAATAATAATATATTTGGAAAGCAATGATACAGCTTGTATATTTACCAATCAAATATCTAGACACTTTCTGCTACAACTTATTAAATATGAAGCTAGCAAAAAGATGTTATGAAAATACAAATCACCACTTATTAATATATTAATATGAAACTACTCACATATATACTTGCGTATGCAACAGCTGTTATAGCTAGTTATTTTATATATCCAATATTAGGTTTGGAGTTAAACACTATAAAGATATTTACAACTCCTTTAGTTGCAATTATTGTCGTCATAGCATTAGGTTACATGAAGAGAAAAAGAAATTTATAATCGTAGATAACTCTTTTTATGAATCACTATTTTCCCAATGCTATAATTATCTCTGATCATAATATCAAAATAAAACGACAAACATTACATGTTCTGCATGCATTGCTTGTCGTTCAAAACCAGACTTAAAGCTTCCCGTACAACGGTTGCCTTTAATAATCACATAATACTCTATATAGCTTCTGCACAGGAAGTCCCATGACATTAAAATACGAGCCTTTGATTGATTTCACTCCGATGTAACCGATCCACTCTTGTATGCCATATGAACCAGCTTTATCATATGGACAATACTTTTCTACATAATAATCAATTTCTTCATCGGTAAGCACATCAAATAACACACTTGTTACTGAAGCAAATGATTCCGTTTTACCCAATGAAACGATTGCTACGCCTGTTACTACTTGATGTTCTTTGCCTGAAAGTTTTCGAAGCATTTCTACAGCTTCGTCTTTACAAGCAGGTTTACCTAGTATTTCTGTTTCAGTACATACCACCGTATCTGCCGTAATCAATAAGTCATTTTCTTTTAACGCATGCATATAAGCTGCAGCTTTCTTTTCTGCCAAATATACAGGAACCATAGACGGTGCTAACGTATCGGGATACGACTCATCAATATCAGCCATCACGTTCACGGTAAATTGCAAGTCTAATCCACTCAACAACTCTTTACGACGAGGAGAGTTACTTGCAAGTATAATATTGTATTTGTCGAGATTTTTCATTGTCATTATTTCTCTTTACCACCCGAAGGCTTCTGCTTTCATCCATTCGCCCTGAGCTTTCATTACTTGCTCTATCAAGTCACGGGCAACACCTTCGCCTCCTTTTTTATGAGAGATATAGTTTGCAATTTGCTTAATTTCAGGTGCAGCATCAAGAGGTGCTACGGCTAGCCCGGCAATACGCATTACATCATAGTCGGGAATATCATCTCCGGCATAAGCTATTTGCTCTGGCTTCAATCCTGTTTTATCCATGAAGTCATTAAAGTCATGGATCTTCACAGCCGATTGCATATAAATATGTTGCACTCCTAAACGCGAAAAACGCAGTTCTACAGACTGTGTGTTTCCCCCAGTAATAATACCTACTTGATAGCCATGCTTCACTGCAAGTTGCATTGCATACCCATCTTTAATATTCACTGTACGCATAGGTTCACCATTGGGATGAAGCGGAATCATATCACTTGATAAAACTCCATCTACATCAAACACAAAGGCTTTTATTTTCATTAAATCGTAATTAATACTACTCATCTTTTTTCTGGCTCAACTTGTGAATACTTTTACTAACAATAGCATAGATATCGCGACTATCTTGATCAGTTAGCATCTGAATGTGCTTTTCGATAACTGACTCATCGTAACGAATCGCCGGACCGGTTTGGGCGTCAATCGGATGCATTTCGTGTATTTTTGATGCAGTTTCATCAATAAGTGGAACCAGATAGTCGAACTTTAACCCCTCATCTTCTAGTATCGATGCTGCTTGTGCATACATATGATTGGCAAAGTTATTAGCAAAGACTGCTGCCAAATGCAACTTCTTACGCTTTGCAGAAGTCAGCTCCACAACGCGCTCAGTTAATGCACCTGATATCTTTTTCAACATTTTAAGGTCTTCGGCATGCTGAGCTTCGATAAACACAGGAATTACCGAAAAGTCGACTTCTCTGGTTTTACTAAACGATTGCAGCGGATAAAGAACCCCACAACGATCATGATACTGTTCAAGTAATTCCACTGGAATACTTCCGGCTGTATGCACCCATAATCCTGATGTCGTATTCATCTGCTGTAAAACGGACTCTAGAATAGAGTCCTTAACAGCAAAAATATACAAATCAGCATCTGTGTCTACTGCACTAAGATCCGTTATCGGCATTGCACCTAAACGCTTTGCCAATGTCTTTGCTGATGTTTCAGTTTGGCTAAATACTTGTGCAATTCGCATTCCTTTGCGATGCATCTCGTGAGAAAGACGGGTTGCCAAATTACCGGCACCTAAAATCACTACTTTCATTCGTTTTACTCGTTATCCAAATTTGTATCTATCGATTTAAACGACCCGATGTGTACTTTCTCCCATTGCAGATTGGTCTCATCGTATGGCTTACGCTCTTGCCCTTTATGCCCTACAGCTACAATCGAAAGCACCTGCATATGGTATGGTATATTTAATAAATCACGCACATATTGTTCAGAGCTTGTTGCTTCTGCTGTTTCTCGCTCTCGCACCTGCACCCAGCAACTTCCAAGGCCCAAATCTTCAGCTTGAAGCTGAATGAAAATTGAGGCAATTGAGGCATCTTCGATCCAAACATCACATTCCATCGGATTGGCCACAACAACAATTGCCAGTGCCGCATGCTCAATCATAGCTGCTCCATGTGGTTTACATTTTGATAGAAGTGCTAATTGAGCTTTATCCTCAACGACAACAAATTGCCATGGATTGCGACTTTTGGAAGACGGAGACATCAATGCTGCTTTCAATAACAATTCTACCTCTTCTGGCTTTAATAGCTCGTCGGTAAACTTACGTATACTACGTCTGGTTTTAATCAATTTTGCAAAACTCTCCATATATGTATATTATGCTGTCTATTTTATTATTCGATAAAGACAAAGATAGAAAGAAATTTTGCATGCCTATTTTATTCTTATTGATTATAGCACAGATTTGTAATACTACGGCCATAAGTCTAATTTTAACCCGACGAATTATTTAGAGATTAATTTCTTCATTAATATAAAAATTAATGTACATTTGCGACAATCCTTATTTAATATTTTACTAATTATTTAAACATTCAGTTCATGAACATTTCACATATTGAGCATTTAGGAATTGCTGTAAAAAGCATCGAAGCATCTCTTCCTTACTACGAACAAGTATTAGGTTTGAAATGCTATAACATCGAAGAAGTTGCAGACCAAAAAGTGAAAACAGCATTTTTCAAAGTTGGTCAAACAAAGATTGAACTTCTAGAACCATCCAGTGAAGACAGTACAATCGCAAAGTTTATCGAAAAAAGAGGCGAAGGCATTCATCACATCGCATTCGCTACCGATTCAGTAGCTGAAGCATTAGCAGAAGTAGCAGAAAAAGGTGTACAACTAATCGACAAAGCTCCACGTAAAGGTGCTGAAGGCTTGAATATCGCATTCCTTCACCCAAAATCAACTTGTAGCGTACTTACAGAGCTTTGCGAAGATCCAAATAAGTAACACCTTAATATCTTACCATAAAAAAACGTACTAAAATGAGTAACCAACTTGAAAAAGTAAAAGAGCTAATTCAACTACGCGAAAAGGCTCGTCTTGGTGGTGGAGAGAAACGTATCGAATCTCAACACAAAAAAGGAAAATACACAGCCCGCGAACGCATCGCTATGCTTCTTGACGAAGGAAGCTTCGAAGAGTTTGATATGTTTGTACAACACCGTTGCACAAACTTCGGACTTGAAAATGAAAAATTTCTTGGTGACGGTGTCGTTACCGGTTATGGAACAATCGATGGCCGTCTAGTTTATATCTACGCTCAAGATTTCACCGTATTCGGAGGATCACTTTCCGAATCGCTAGCTATGAAGATCTGTAAAGTAATGGATCAAGCAATGAAAATGGGAGCCCCTGTCATTGGTATTAATGATTCGGGTGGC
>X396_Morelets_crocodile__coassemble_42_pt1 | contig 18863 bp, 12 predicted proteins | sample X396_Morelets_crocodile__metabat2_low_PE_001 | metagenome-assembled genome bin X396_Morelets_crocodile | reverse complement strand
CTATTCATCCCATCTTTGGGAGAAAGGGTGGTTGTTACGCCTTTGGCATCTGTTTTCATTACCGAACGACGGAAGGCATGCTTGTCTGCTGCTTCGTAGTATACGGTTTTCAGTTTAGGGTCATAGCCAATTAATCGGGTTACATCCCATTTACCTTTAGTTGCCTGACGCAAGAGTACGCCCGTTGGAGAATAAAGGTATACATGCGACCATCCGTCTTTTTCGCCTGCATAAGTAAAGCAGTCGTCGTAAAACTCGATTGTGTATAAGTTTTCCGAATCAATGTAAGTATCGCTTGTTTCTTGAAGAACCATTTTAGAAACAGCAGACTTTGGATTCACATAATACATTTGGAATTTGTTTTGATCGCGATTAAGCGTCATCACTGCCAATTGCTCCGGATTTTTTGTAAACTTGATCTGCGGGATATATCCGTCTGCATCCAAAGGAACATTTAATGCTTTTGTATCCTTCGACTCTAAGTTGTATGCGTGAACCGATACGGTAGAGTTAGTTTGTCCGGCATACGGATATTTGAAACAAGCCAATGTTGGGTCTACACGTTGTTCAAACATTTGCATACAGAAGGTAGGAACTTGTGATTCGTCTGTCTTAACGTAAGCTAGTATCTTGCTATCTTCCGACCATGACATCAATTGAGTAGTTCCAAACTCTTCTTCATATACCCAGTCGGTTGTACCATTGAGCAATTGGTTTACTGCTCCGTCTTTGGTGATTTGAACCTCTGTATTATAATCAAACTTCTTAATCCAAATATTATTGTCTACCACAAACGCACACATTCTTCCATCAGGAGAAAATAAAGGTGCTGTTTGTTTGGTTTCGTTCTCTGTTAATTTGCTTACCATGTTGCGACGCACATCGAAATCATAGTATTGTGCCAACTTGGAACGACGGTAAATGGATTCTGTATCTTTCCATAATAAAATACGATGTCCGGTTGAGTTGATTTCGTAACCATCGAATTTATCAAATGCACATTCACGTGCTTTTTTCACATTGAACAATGTATCTACCGGTTCGCCTGTTTTATAAGCGTACTTGATAATCATGGTACGGGCCGGGTTCATTGCTGTATAATGGATACCGTCTGGTAGCGAACGCATCTCGCCTACCGACTTTTGTGAAAACTCACCGTTCACAATCTGCTTCAGCTGCAACGGCTTTGTTCCGTTTTGCGAAGTAATGTTTTGCAAGGATAACAATGCAATAAACGACAAAAAGATCTTCTTCATGATCAAACATTTTTAGATTGAATGCAAATTTAGTATAATTCGAACATGAAGAAATATGTTTTATTAATTTTGCAACGTGAAAAAAGAAAAGAGATACAACGACTTTGGCGATTTCTTGAAAAATCATTTCCCTTTTAAGGTGCAAAAGATTTCGATAAACGCCGGTTTTACTTGCCCCAACCGTGATGGTAGCAAAGGGTTGGGTGGTTGCACTTTCTGTAATAATCAAACCTTTAGCCCTGATTATTGCCATACAGAGAAAAGTGTAACGCAACAATTAAATGAAGGTATTGCATTCTTCGCTCGGAAATATCCCGAGATGAAATATCTGGCCTATTTTCAGGCCTACACAAATACATATGGTGACTTCGAAGCTTTGAAAAAGAAATATGAGGAGGCTTTGGCTCATCCCGATGTAGTAGGTTTGATTATTGGAACTCGTCCCGACTGTATGCCGGATGTCTTGCTAGACTATTTGCAAGAGTTGTCTCAACGTACATTCGTTATGGTAGAATATGGGGTGGAAAGTACGCTCGACTCTACATTGGAGCGCATCAACCGTGGTCATTCGTATGCAGAGTCTGAAGAGACGATCAAGCGAACTGCCGCTCGTGGTATTTTGACCGGAGCACACTTGATACTTGGACTTCCCGGCGAAACAACAGATGAGATTCTAGATCATGCACGACGCATTTCGAAGCTGCCGCTTACAACGGTAAAGCTTCATCAACTTCAGCTGATCCGTTTCACACGAATGGCCAAAGAGTTTGATGAAGACCCGAAGGACTTCCGACTGTTTACGGTTGACGAATACATTGATCTGGCTATCGACTTTATCGAACTACTTAATCCGGACTTTACAGTAGAACGCTTCGTTTCTCAATCGCCCAAAAGTCTTCTTATCGCACCCGACTGGGGCTTGAAGAATTTTGAGTTTACAGCGAAACTGAATAAACGAATTGTAGAGCGAGATACTTGGCAAGGGAAGTTATTTAATGCAGAATCATAACTTATACAATAAAATGGGGCTGGTATATAACCAGCCCCATTTTATTATATAGAATCTTAAACTTGTCTTAGTCGTTATCATCGTTTTCTAGTTTCAGATTTCCATAAAACGTAATTGCACGTTTTGTGGATGGTGTCACCGAAATGGTACTATTCCCATTATCGAAAACTTCAACTCTGAAATTGTAAGAATTGCGACCATCATTTACTTTATACGTAATCACGTATTTGTCTTTCTTATCTTTCTTTACTTTATAGTCGATCATAGGTTGATCTTCAAACTTGATTCCGCCATCTTCACCAATAGGAGCACTATAGGCTACACCAAAATAAGGCAAGTAAGAAGAAGCATTTCCATTTTCCACTTCGATTTCATAAGGAGATGTAAGTTCCCTTGATTGTCCGCCTGATGGAACAGCTCGATTCACTTGAATTTCAAAGTCGCCCGATTCGATCAAGGTTTGCACCTTTGTGGCTACTTCTTTTTTCTTCTCTTCTTTACTCTGAGCAAACAGTGTTGTTGCTGTACAGGTAAATAATACGAGCATTGTGGTAAGAATAAATTTCATTTTCTTCATAGCGTTTAAATTTTAAATGTATCGCTCACCAAATATAAAAACGAAACCCATTAAATTGTTTTGAATCAACACTATATAACATTCTTTGTAACTCCTTGAATATCTACTTTTATTTCACATCACCGAGCCGTTTGCCTTCATAATGCTTGGGAGTTACATACTTTGCACTGCCAATAAGTTGCGAAGTATAAATACCGGAGTGACCCGAAAAAAGATAGGCGACAACACATGCGATGGCCAAATAAATACCACATTCGATACCAAAGAGTTCAATCCCCATTACCAAACAAGCAATGGGCGTATTGGCTGCTCCTGCAAAAACAGCAACGAATCCCATACCGGCCAATAAAGCCATCGGTAAAGGAATTATAAAGGACAATGTATTCCCTAAAGTTGCTCCAATAAAGAAGAGTGGCGTTACTTCACCACCTTTAAATCCCATCCCCAACGTGAAAGTTGTAAAAAGGAGCTTTGCCATAAACGCATATTCGGGTTGGGGTATCGAAAAAGAGTCTACAATGGTAGGTACTCCAAGTCCGATGTATTTGGTGGTTCCGATAAGATATACAACGAATGCCAAAAGCGCCCCTCCTATTACCGGACGCAAAGGAGGATACTTAATAGTAGCAACACTAAGCTTTCCTATTTGATGAGACATTTTAGAGAATAACATTGCTGTGAGTCCGAACGCTATCCCTGCAAGAATAGACCATCCAACAAACTCAAGCGTTAATGATGGAACGAATGGTATTTCATAATGGGTATGATCCACTCCCCACCAATTGCAACTAATATTTGCTATTAGTGCTGTTAAAAAACTAGCAACAATGGCTTCATAGCGCATTCGGCCTACTACCAATACTTCGAGTGCAAAAATAGCACCGGCCAATGGTGTTCCAAATACGGAAGCAAACCCACCGCTGATACCACATACGATAAGGATACGCCGATCATGAATATTGAGTTTAAATACCCTGGTTAGCTGATCGGCTATTGCTCCGCCTATTTGCACGCCTGTACCTTCTCGTCCGGCAGACCCTCCAAAGAAATGAGTTGCAATCGTTCCGAAGAATACCAATGGTGCCATTCGAAAAGGAATGATTCGCTTCGGATCTTGAAACTCGTCGAGCAGTTGATTATTCCCTTTTACAACACTCTGCCCATAATAGTAGTACAATGCTCCGATCACAAATCCCCCTATTGGCAAAAATGCGATAATCCACTCATGCGCATTACGCCAATTGGTTGCCCATTGTAGGGTATTTAGAAACAAAGCAGATGCACTTCCCGACAAAACACCTACCAGCAACGCAAAAAAGGACCACTTCAATAAATAAGCGATCAACAGGATTTGCTCGTATGCAAATAGATTTTGTTTGATGTTACGAATCTTCATAGAATAAATCAAAACATAAAAAAACTGCCCAAATACAGATTGTATACGGGCAGCTTATAGATTATATCTTCTCAACGAATCGTTGATGTCGTTGTCTGTTATTTCAAGTCGGATAAAAGTTTGTCGATAAACTCGTCAAGCTCTTTATCAAATTTCTCAAGCAAAGCACCGTCTAAACGAATGGTATCGTCGTCCATGAACAGAAGCTCTTCTTGAATAATAAAATCTTCGTCTGTCAGACTTATCGAAAATGGCTTCAAGATTGATTCTTTATCAAAAGCTCCTTGTTCTGCCATTTGACTAAGCGCCGACTTTATCGGTGTTGCAATATTAGCAATAAAGTCACTTTCTTCATCAAAAGAAACACCTGCCTGTGAAAGGCCTAAGCGCTCAAGTAGAGTTTCGTTATCGTCGAAAATGAGCATCTCGCCGTTTTCTGTATCTATTTGAACAAACAAATCACTAATCAAAGTTGACCCGGCATGACCCGACTCAATCTTTTTTACCGCACATTTAAATGCATGCTCCATTACATTGTGCACTTTTGTATAATCCGCACTCATAATTCCAATCGTTTATTGTCTCTACTAATAAACAAACGTACGCAATCTTTTTCAATTAAATCTGTATTTATCAAACAAAAATTGGGCTTTATTTACTAATATCTCAATTGAGAATTTAATTCTTTAGATTGTTCGATTCGCGTTTCCAATGCTTTATGATACAGGTCTAGCTCTTTTTGTAAAGAAGCATCTTTATTATACCCTTTTGAACTAAGTATTTGTTGAGCCTTGTTGATCCAGTTGAGCGCTTCTTGGTAATTATCATTCAATTCACAACAAACAGCAATATTGTTTGCGGCCTTTGCTTTGCTTTTTACTGAAGACGATTTCTCGTATATTTTCTCCCAAATCAATACCGCCTCGTCCCATTTATCTTTACGCAAATTTGCATCGGCAGCCATCCAATCGGATTGATAAGAAGAATAAAGCTTCCGATTATCCGCAACCCAAATCGGTATAATCTTATTTGCGATTCGGTTTCCCATCATACTACCGGTTGCACAAACTACAGTACCCGCATATTCACTGTTGATAAGTTCTTTAAGATCATCTCTACGTGTACTCACATCATCATTACGCCAAGTCAAACTATCCACATAACGCATTGATGTCATATGCGTCTTTTCTCTAAATGGAATGTATACATTGAAGAGACAAAAGCCTCTTACCTTTATACTGCCATTCTTCAGTCCGATCTTATTATCGATCAATGAAATCTGAGAGTTATAGATCTGATGATCGAGGGAAATAATAGCGTCTGCACCAGCCTGCAATGCTAACTCATTCACAATATTATTATCCAATCTCCCCGGTAATTCAAATTTATCATCTCCTCGCAACGACTCGTTGAGCACTGTCACTTTGGTAAAAAAGTTATTCTTATTCAACTCATAACTCAACGAGTTGACCGTATGATACGCTGCACTATCTACCGGAACTGCTATCGGCTCAATCGGATGTCCATTAAAGGTGTGTTTCACTCCGAAAGTAGGATCTTGAGGCACCGTATTATTAATCACTAATATCCGTGTCACATTTTCGGGAAAAGTAATCTCAGCCGGACGCTGGTATTCTATCGCTAAATTACGTGTAGATGCACAGCTTGCCATTAGCATGCATCCCATACTTAATATCATTATTTTCTGCAATGTATTCATGGTTTTCTTTTTTAAGAGAGCGTCTAATAGAGTTGATAATGACCAACTAACGCTTAGTTATTTATTGAACAATTCAAATATATAAAAAGTAAAACGTTAGCACTCTATTTTTTATTTATTTCAACAAGAGATAATCTGTGCAGATGATAAAAAAAAGGCTTCGAGCATATTTACCCGAAGCCTTTCATCGTATATTTTAATCTAAAATAGATTATGCATTCTTTTTCAACGCTGCGATACTTTCTTGCAATGATTTGATTTTGCTTTCTGCATCTGCTTGTTTCTTGCGTTCAATCTCGATTACTTTTGCAGGAGCTTTACCAACAAACGATTCGTTGCTTAGTTTTTTCATTACTGAGTTTAAGAATCCTTCGTTGTATTTCAACTCTTCTTCAAGTTTCGCGATTTCCGCATCCACATCGATCATGTTACCAAGTGGCACAGCAAACTCTGTTGTTCTTACAAGGAACGAAACAGCACCGTCCGACTTTTCTTCTACCTTATTAATAGCAGACAAGTTACACATCTTAGTGATTACAGCATCGTAAGCATTGTCGTAGTCGCCTACCACTTCAAGTACTAACTCTTCTTTGATTGCAATTTGTTTTTGCAAACGGATAGAACGAATACCTGCAATGATTTCTTTTACAACTTCAAACTGATCCAACAATGCCTCGTCAACAGGTTTTGCATCCGGCATCATCGATACCATGATTGATTCCCCTTCTTTACGATCACAAATCAACTGCCACAATTCTTCCGTAATAAATGGCATAAACGGATGAAGCAGTCTCAACAATGAATCAAAGAAACCTAGAGTTGCTTCGTAAGTTGCTTTGTCGATAGGTTGTTGATAAACTGGGGTCACCATTTCTAGGTACCAAGATGAGAACTCATCCCAGAATAGTTTGTAAACTGCAAGAAGCGCTTCAGAGATACGGTATTTGTCGAACGAATCGTTTACTTCGTTGATTGTTTTACTCAACAATGACTCGAACCATTTGATTGCTGTAGCAGCTGCTTCCGGTTGAGCAATTGTTTCATCAACATTCCATCCTTTAACCAAACGGAAAGCATTCCAGATCTTGTTGTTGAAGTTACGACCTTGCTCACAAAGTGAATCATCATACAAAACATCGTTACCGGCAGGTGCCGCCATCATCAAGCCCATACGAACACCGTCAGCACCGTAGTTTTTGATCAATTCAAGAGGTTCCGGAGAGTTACCCAATGATTTAGACATCTTACGTCCTTGCTTGTCGCGTACGATACCGGTAAGGTATACGTTTTTGAATGGCATTTCACCACGGTATTCGTAACCTGCAATAATCATACGTGCCACCCAGAAGAACAAAATATCCGGACCAGTTACAAGGTCGTTCGTTGGATAGTAGTAGTTCAACTCTTCGTTGTTCTTATCCATTACATCTCCGAATACAGAGATAGGCCACAACCAAGAAGAGAACCAAGTATCAAGACAGTCTTCATCTTGACGAAGATCTGCCAATACCATATCGTTATTGCCAGTTTTATCTTTTGCCAATTCCAAAGCTTGCTCCGGAGTTGTTGCTACCACATAGCCACCTTGAGGAAGGAAGTAAGCAGGGATACGGTGTCCCCACCACAACTGACGCGAGATACACCAGTCTTTTACATTCTCCATCCAGTGACGGTATGTGTTTTTAAATTTAGCAGGGTGCAATTTAATTACATCCTCCATTACTGCCTCTAGAGCAGGTTTTGCAAGACCTTCCATTTTAAGGAACCACTGCATCGAAAGTTTAGGCTCAATTACCGCATCAGTACGTTCAGAGTAACCTACTTTATTCGTATATGGCTCTACTTTCTCAAGCAAGTCTGCCGCCGCAAGATCTTTTTCGATTTGGTCACGTACCGCAAAGCGATCCATTCCCGCATACACTTGACCATGCTCGTTCAATGTTCCGTTGTCGTTGAAGATATCAATTGTTTCAAGGTTGAACTTCTCACCCAACATGTAGTCATTCACATCGTGAGCTGGAGTTACTTTCAAACAACCGGTACCAAATTCCATGTCAACATACTCATCCATAATAATAGGAACCGGACGATTGATAATCGGAACAATCACACGCTTACCTTTCAAGAAAGAAAAACGTTCGTCATTTGGATTAACACATACAGCCGTATCTCCTAAAATAGTTTCAGGACGTGTTGTTGCAACAACAATATATTTATCATCTTCTCCTTCGATTTTATAACGAAGGTAGAAAAGCTTACTGTTTACTTCTTTGTAGATAACCTCTTCGTCAGAAAGCGCTGTTTTCGCAACCGGATCCCAGTTTACCATACGCACACCGCGGTAAATAAGTCCCTTGTTAAACAAGTCAACGAAAACTTCCAATACGCTTTCAGAGCGCTCTTCATCCATCGTAAAACAAGTACGATCCCAATCACAAGAAGCACCTAGTTTCTTTAACTGTTCAAGAATGATACCGCCATGTTTGTGCGTCCAATCCCAAGCATGTCCTAGAAACTCTTCACGTGAAAGATCCGTCTTTTTGATTCCTTCTTGTGCAAGCTTGTTTACCACCTTTGCTTCAGTTGCAATCGAAGCATGGTCGGTACCCGGTACCCAACAAGCATTCTTGCCCAACATACGCGCACGGCGAATCAAGATATCCTGAATTGTATTGTTCAACATGTGTCCCATGTGAAGAACACCTGTTACATTCGGTGGAGGAATTACAATAGTGTAAGGTTCTCTGCCATCTGGTTTCGACTTAAAAAAACCATTATCTAACCAATATTGATACCATTTGCCTTCAACATCAGCCGGATTGTACTTGCTAGCGATTTCCATTTTGAATTATATTATTATTTATCTGTCTGCACTTTACGTTGCACCATATCTACTTGAGAATAGGCGCTATGAAGTTCAATTTTGCAAAAATAGGAATTATTCTCGAGATGCATACAGCGAGTATTTCTAAATATATATTTATTCACGATAAACAACGCATGTTTATTCAAGCTATACAGGTAACGCATACTGTATAATTATGCAGCAATTATATATTATAGACGAAACAAATATTACTATTTATAATTAAATTGTCGATTTATGTAAACAATTTGTTATATTTGCACTGTTTTAAGAAACGCCAAATTAAGACAATAACAATTAGAAAAACAATAATTTAATAGTGTAGTCGCCTGTTCGTGACGATATTTCATTGTTGATAATGGAATACCGCCCAATATTTATACAGAAATATATCATTTTGATAGATTCCAGAAATAAATCAACCCTTGGCTCACTTTTAAGAACGTCAGAACTATAAATTAATAATAAAACATGAACTTAAAGATTCCTAAGATGACAAAGGCGGGTATATCTAGTCTTTGCTGGATTTTGTTGTTTGTGCTAAACATTGCCAGCGCGCAAGCTAACTCTCAACAAAACAAATCTATTAAAGTAAGTGGTACAGTTATTGACAACACATCAGCTCCTCTTCTTGGAGTTAATATCGTTGTAAAAGGTACGACTACAGGTACAATTTCCGACCTTGATGGTAATTTTTCAATCGATGTTCCGTCTAAAAGCTCTGTACTTGAGTTTAAATACATCGGTTTCACAACACAAGAAGTTACTGTTGGATCACAAACAAAAATCAACATTACATTACTAGAAGACACTCAAGCTCTAAACGAGGTTGTTGTAGTAGGTTATGGTACATCTCGAGCAAAAGATATTACAGGATCTGTATCAAGTATCTCAGCAAAAGACATCCAAAACTTGAATACAACCAACGTTGCCTCGTTGATGCAAAACTTAGCATCCGGAGTATTGGTTGCTCAAAATACCGGTAAACCGGGTGAAACTGTGCGCGTACGTGTACGTGGTGCAACATCGCTAACCGGATCAAACGAACCTCTTTACGTTATCGATGGTGTTCCAGTAGATGACCCTACGGCATTGGATGCAATTGCACCAAGCGACATTCAGTCGATGGACGTATTAAAAGATGCATCAGCAGCGGCGATCTATGGTTCGCGTGCAGCAAACGGTGTTGTTATCGTTACTACACGTAAGGGTAAATCAGGTAAAAAGCCAACTTTCAACTTGAACTATAGCTCTACTATTGATACACAAATCAAGAACTTCAAGATTCTTTACGGAGATGAGTGGCGCGACAAAGTACGTCAATTCGCAAGAGAAACATTGATTTATGACCCATCGAATAGAACAGCCCTAGATATTCTTCGTGAAGGTAGCGACTACCTGGGAACAGGTAATACAAACTGGTTCGACGAAGTAAAACAACCGGCATGGCGCCACAGTGTAGACGCATCTATTAGCGGCGGTAGCGATCAAAACAGATATTTCGTTTCGCTTTCGATGCTTGACCAAAAAGGTATGGTATTGGGCGATGACTTGAAACGTTACAACGGACGTGTCAACTTAGATGTAGACGTACTACCGATACTTCGTTTCGGAACAAACATGTTGGTAGGTTATACCGACACCAACAAGTCAGGAACATCTATGTTCTCTGCACAAGGATACCGTCCCGACATCGACATTTACGATGAAAACGGCGATTATTTGATGATCAACAACAGCGCAAACCCTGTTGCCAATACACACAAAAAAGACAACACAAATGCATATCGCTTCTTAGGTACAATCTGGGGAGAGGTAGATATTTACAAAGGTCTTAAGTTCAAATCATCTCTTTCTATCTCGCAAGACTTCACATTCAAAGAAGCCTTCTCTCCAAGCTTCCTTTCAAGCAACAAAAAGGCAAGCGGCTCAGAATACAACTACAAAGCATACAAAACCGTATTCGACAACGTACTTACCTATAATGTTAAGTTCAACGATCGTCACGCTATTGATGCCGTAGGAGGTGTCTCTTTCGAAAGCTTCGAAGGAAAAAGCACTTCTATCAGCGGATCCAACTATGCACTGGATGAGATCTATACAAACATTGGTAGTGCAAGTGAAATCTCAGCTAAAAACGTATCAAACGGATACAACACACGCGGTTTGTTATCTTCATTTGTAAGAGCAAACTATAAATTCGACGACAAATACCTGTTTACATTTACAGGACGTTACGACGGATCATCGATGTTCGGTGCTAAGAACCGTTACGGATTTTTCCCTTCAGGAGCCGTAGCATGGCGTATTTCGCAAGAAGACTTCATGAAAAACGTTACGTTTGTCGACGACCTTAAGATTAAAGTAAGTGCAGGTACCACAGGTACACAAAACCTAAGTAGTTTCTCAAATCGCGACTTATACTCGTCGAGCAGCTACATGGACCTTCCGGCACTTATCCACAGTCAAATCGGTAATAGAGAAATCCGTTGGGAGAAATCTACTCAATACGACTTCGGTCTCGACTTCGCCATCTTAGATCAACGTTTCCGCGGTACGATTGGTGGATACATCAAGAACACCAACGACTTGATCTGGGCATTCCAATTCCCATCAAGTACAGCCGGTGGTTCGATGAACCGCAACGTAGGTTCGGTACAAAACAAAGGTCTTGAATTTACATTCACAGGCGTACTGATCCAAAACCAAGACATCAACTGGTCGGCAACATTAAACCTTGCGCACAACAAGAATAAAGTAACGTATCTTGTATCGGAAGGAGCTGTAGAAAACGGCATGGGCATCAACATCCACGGTAGCGGATCACAAGTTTTAGCTCAAGGCTATCCAATGGGATCTTTCTTCGGATGGGAACACAACGGCATTATCCAATCTCAAGATCGTGTAAACGAACTTAACGAATACGCTAAATCGAAAGGTCAAAGCTACTACGACGGCAACAAGTTACGTCCGGGGATGCTTGAATACCGCGATATGAATGAAGACGGAAAGATCGACAACAAAGACCGTATGATTGTAGGTTCACCAGACCCTAAAGTATTTGGTGGTCTTTCGTCAAACTTCCAATACAAACGCTTCACAGCTTTTGCGTCATTCGGTTTCCAAATCGGTGGTTTGAAGTCATACAGCAAAACATTGCAAAACATGCCATCACAACTTACCGGTCTTATCGACTATGGTTTGAACGATCGTTGGTCTGATGACAACAAAGACGCAAAATACCCAGCTCTATACTTAGAAGATGGCGTTCCACGCTCTTCGGGCATCGAGTTGCACAATGCATCATACTTCCGTTTACAAGAACTACGTCTTGCATATGACATCCCTAAATTTGTAGGCATCAATACGCAAGTATTCGTATCGGGCTCTAATCTATTTACGATTACCAAATATCCGGGTACCGACCCAGCAACGGTCAACAATGGCAACTACGGTGGTAACTATGAATCAGCTTATCCGGGTATCCGTTCGTTCTCGATAGGTTTGAAACTTAATCTATAAGCGCATAAACTTAGAAAGTCATGATCAAAAAATACATTACACTATCCCTTATAGCCTTGTTTACTGCAAGCTGCTCGCTTGTAGATGTATTAGACAAGACCCCTGCGTATGACGCAGACTTAGACGGAGCAATCACAAATCAAAAAACCGTTGAGCTTGCACTCAACGGTATATATTCATTCTTACCGGGCGCAGGCTTTAATGTTTTATTCCCTACAACAAGCGGAAGCTTTCAAGGAGGAACATTAAATCGTCAGGACAGTATCACCAGCGGAAACTCTATTTACATGAGTGAACGCTACTGCCCAACCTTGAGCTACAGCTCTAACTTTACCGACGATGAGTGGAACTCAGATTATAAGATTGTAAAGAACGCAAACTTCCTACTTGAGGCATGCGGCAAAATTGCAGACAAAGAATTTACCGGAAATCGCAAAAACGAAATCCTTGGTGAAATCTATTTCCTAAGAGCATTTGCATACAGCCGTTTGATTGTTCGTTATGCAGAATATTGGGATCTCAACAGCCGTTTCGGTCTTATCCTTCGCAGCGAACTACCCGAAATTGGTAATGCACAAAAAGGGCGTAGCACTGTTCAAGAAAGCTACGATGCGATCTTTGCAGACCTAAATAAAGCAATCGAACTTGCACCTAAACGTGCAAAATCGAGCCAAGCCTCGTTTCAAGCAGCAAAAGCATTGAAAGCAAGACTTCTGCTTTATTCACAACAATATGCCGATGCAGCCAAGTTAGCAGAAGAGTTGATTCAAAACAACGAAATCCAGCTAGAAGCTACATACGATAATGTATTTGCGAAACACAGCTCTACTCCTGAGATTCTTTTTGCACGCGTATTTATGTCTGACGCATCATCAACCGATACACGAATCAAAGCATTTGGAACAAAGAATGTAGGCGGCGCAGGCGGATACTGGTGTCCTACCAAAGAATTTGTAACATTACTTGGCAACGACCCTCGTGAAAGCGCAATCATCGCACCACTTGACAGTATCGTATATAGCGGTAAAAAACAATACAACTGCAAGACCGTTAAGAAATACCTAACCGACAAAAACGACATGCCTGTCATGTATCTTCGTACGGCAGAGGTATACCTAATCTTGGCAGAAGCACGTTACCGTATGGGAGCTTCGATTGCACAAGCATTTGAGCCAATCGCAAAACTTCGTATGCGTGCAGGTGCTGAAGTAAAAACACCGGCAACCATGGAAGAACTTGAAGACGCAATCTACAACGAATGGGTAATCGAAATGAGTTTCGAAAACTGGCATGAGTTCTTTGTTGCAATCCGCTTCTCAAATCCGGAACAATTAGAGTTTGATCGTCTTATCGCAATGAACAAAGCACTGCGTGAAGCCTTGGAAAAAGAGTTTGCAGTAAGCAATGAAAAAGGACAAGACTACCTAAAGCGTATCCGCGATAGAAGAATTGACAAAATACCTAATGCTGAAACCAACAGCAACGCAGTAGAACAAAACCCGGGATATTAACGTACCGTACATACAAAAGCAGGGTGTCTCCAACGCAAACGAGTCACCCTGCTCTATTTCATTAAACGCCAAACCTGCTCGTTGTTCAAATAAAGACGGGAACAGGTCCTTTTAACAATCGAAACCCTTTTAACAATCGAAAGCGATGAAGAAAAACATCATTCTTTTATGTCTTGCACTAGTTGCCAGCTTCACGGCTAAAGCAGCAGAAGAGACTACCGGCATTCAATTCGAACATGGAACATGGAGCGAAGCCGTAGAGAAAGCAAAAGCAGAAAACAAACTAATCTTCGTAGACTTTTATACCCAATGGTGCGGACCATGTATGAACATGGCAGAAGAAGTATTCGTACTTCCTACTGTTGGTGAATTCTACAACACGAACTTTGTAAACCTAAAAATCGATGCAGAAAACGGCGAAGGCGTAGATCTAGCAAAGAAATATGGCGTAAGAAGTTACCCGACTTATGCATTTATCGACCCTGCTACACAAGAAGCAGTACACATGAGCAGCAGCCGCCAAACAGGTCCGGGCTTTATCAAAACAGGGGCAAACGCAAAGAATCCGTCTACACGTTCTTTCTACCTCATCGAGCAGTTTGAAAAAGGAAACAGAGACAAACAATTCCTTTCAGACTACATCGAATACATGAAGTCTACCTACAAAACAGACAATGTAAACAAAGCATTCGATATCTTGATTGCGCAAGGAGCCACTCTAGAGCAGCCGGAAATCTGGACATTATTTGTTGAAACAATCAACGGTCCAAAGAACCCATACATCAAACAAGTATCAGACAACTACGCTCAGTTTGTTGCACTATACGGCAAAAAAGCGGTAGACGAAAAGCTAGCAAAAGAAACAACTTATCTTACGATCGAAGAGCTAAATCAGTTCTGCGACTACGAAGGCAAGCAATTCAACCGCGACATGATCGAAGTAAACGGTTACACCAGAGCTAAAGAGTACGACAAAGCAATTGTTAAGATCGATGCTTTAATCGCAGATACAACCGTAAACAAGCAAGCACTTATCGATCGTCTTAAGTTCATCGTACGTGGTGGTGTGTCAGAAAACAGCCCGGCAAACTGGTCGAAGAAATGTCTTGAATATTTGCAGTTCATCGCCTACAACAACGAAGATCGTCGCGACTCGTATGTACACTATGAGTACGGAGCTGCACTTGAAAAATACATCAAGATGATGAACAACAAAGCAGAACTTCCCGCTAGCATTCTTGACGCTCCTAAAGTTGGAAAAGACAACTACAACATGCGTTCAGACAAGCTAAAAAAGAAACCTGTAAAAAAGAAGTAAACGCATTATCACATAAGAACTTGTTCTTAAGCAAAATGAATCTATCTTTGCAAAAAACAATAAGAAACAGACAATAAACTCATGAGAAAAGTTTTAAGCTTAGCATTATTAATGTGCTTTAGTCTTCTGGTAAACGCACAAATCCTTGAGCCTATCGTTTGGGACATCACGTTCTCAGACAAAGGAGCCAACCAAAAAGAAATCATTTTCAAAGCAAACGTTGAAGATGGATGGCACTTGTACGACATGAACCTTCCGGAAGGAGGCCCTAACTCTACCGTATTCAGCTTCTCTACAGTAAAAGGAGCCGAACTAGTAGGAAAAGTAACAACTTCTCAAAAACCGGTTGCTAAATACGACGACATGTTTGGTATGGAACTTCGTTGGTACGAAGGCCCTGTTACATTCGTTCAAAAGATCAAAGTATTGGATGCAGACGCATTCAAGATCGAAGGCGAAGTAGAATTTATGGGTTGTAACGACGAGACTTGTCTTCCTCCCAACCGTATCGACTTCTCGTTTGATAAAAAGAACTTGAAATCAGGTGCCGACGTAGCACAAGCTGCTAAAGCAAAAGAAGAACCAAAAGCTGCAGAAAAAGTAGCAACAACAGAAGCTGTTCAGCCGGCTGCACAAGCACAAGAAGCTGCCGAAACGGTTGCCGTTGCGCAGGAAGCTGTAGCACAAGATAGCAAAGCAGAAGCAACAGAGCTTTCTTCTGCACTAACCAACAACTCGAAACTTTGGACACCGGTTATCGACGAGCTTAAGCTTGCCGGCAACAAAGGTGAAACAGGTACAGAATCAACCTCTTGGTTGTATATCTTCCTTGCCGGATTTATCGGTGGTGCGCTTGCACTTCTTACACCATGTGTATGGCCAATGATTCCGATGACAGTAAGTTTCTTCTTGAAACGTTCTAAAAACGATCGCAAGAAAGGTATCCGCGATGCAATGACATACGGTATTTCTATCATCATCATCTATCTTGTGATGGGCTTGGTAGTAACAGGCGTATTCGGAGCTAGTGCCTTGAACAACCTATCTACAAACGCAGTATTCAACTTGATCTTCTTCGGTCTTCTTGTACTATTTGCGGTTTCATTCCTTGGCGCATTTGAATTGGTACTTCCGGCTAGCTGGACAACCAAACTTGATAGCAAGGCCGATTCTACTACCGGTGTATTGAGCATCTTCTTCATGTCATTTACACTTGTATTGGTTTCGTTCTCTTGTACCGGTCCTATCATCGGAACACTTCTTGTAGAAGCAGCATCGACAGGCTCGGCAGCAGGCCCGGCGGTAGGTATGTTCGGTTTTGCACTTGCATTATCTATTCCTTTCAGCTTGTTCGCAATCTTCCCAACATGGTTGCAAGGTCTTCCTAAATCGGGTGGATGGTTGAACTCAGTTAAAGTTGTTCTTGGTTTCCTTGAGCTAGCGCTTGCACTTAAATTCCTTTCGGTAGCAGACCTTGCTTACGGTTGGAGAATCATGGACCGCGAAGTATTCCTTGTACTTTGGATCATCATCTTCACAATGCTTGGAATGTACTTGATCGGCAAGTTGCAATTCTCGCACGACAGCGACCTTCCATACGTATCGGTTCCACGCTTATTTATGGCTATCATCTCTTTTGCATTCGCATTGTATATGGTACCAGGTTTGTGGGGCGCACCTTTGAAATCAATCAGTGCTTTCTCTCCTCCATTGTATACACAAGATCTAAACTTGTACAACAATGAAGTACACGCAAGCTACGACGATTATGAAGCAGGTATGGCTTACGCTAAAAAAGTAAACAAACCGGTTATCGTAGACTTCTCTGGTTTCGGTTGTGTAAACTGCCGTAAGATGGAAGCAAGTGTATGGACAGACGCAACAGTAAAACAAATCCTTGAAAACGACTATGTATTGATCACGCTGATGGTAGACGACAAAACGCCACTTCCTGAAGTAATCGAGATCGAAGAACATGGTAAAACTCGTAAGTTAAAAACTGTTGGAGACAAATGGAGTTACCTGCAAAGAAGTAAATTTGGAGCAAATGCACAGCCATTCTATGTATTGCTTGATGCAGAAGGTAATCCGGTAGGTCCTTCATACGCATTCGACGAAAACGTAGACAACTACGTAAACTTCTTGAGAGACGGTTTGAAAAACTTCAAATCTGAAAACAAGTAATCGATAAAACATAAACATACAGACGGGCTGTCCTTTTTCAGGGCAGCCCGTTTCTTTTAAACAAGATATTCAAATGAGCACAAAAGCAGAAAAGATGGAAGCATTCGGAAAGCTTCTTGACGTACTCGACGAGTTGCGTGAAAAATGTCCGTGGGATCGTAAGCAAACCAACGAATCGCTACGTGCCAATACCATCGAAGAAACGTACGAACTATGTGATGCCATCATCAACAACGACAACCTCAACATAAAGAAAGAACTCGGCGACCTCTTACTTCATATTGTATTTTACGCTAAGATTGGTGAAGAGAAAAACGAGTTTGACATCAAAGACGTATGTGATGCTCTTTGCGACAAACTGATCTTTCGCCACCCCCATGTATTTGGCGATGTAGAAGCAGCCACAGCCGGAAAAGTAGAACAAAACTGGGAACAACTCAAACTCAAGGAAAAAGACGGAAACAAGCGTGTACTCGACGGTGTACCGCAAGCACTACCGGCATTGGTAAAGGCCTACCGCATTCAAGACAAAGCCCGTAATGTAGGATTCGACTGGGAAGAGCGCGACCAGGTTTGGGACAAAGTAAACGAAGAAATAGGAGAACTCAGAGCCGAGATCGACAAGATGGATCACGACAAAATGGAAGGAGAATTTGGCGACTTATTGTTTAGCATTATCAATGCGGCAAGGTTGTACAAAATCAATCCCGACAATGCACTTGAGCGAACCAACCGCAAGTTTATCCACCGCTTTACCTACCTCGAAGAGCGCACCATACAACAAGGAAAATCACTCAAAGATATGTCGCTCGATGAGATGGAAGCCATTTGGCAAGAAGCCAAGAAGTATGATAAGCAATAAAAGAAACGAAAAGAAATTAGTCTATTTATGCAGCATTCAGATCAATGCCCGCATCTATTATAACAATTAGAAGAACGATTTGTGAGTAAAATATCACTATTACAGTTACACACCTTATTTTTTTGTAAATGACAAAAGGGGAACCGACTCACGTCGCTTCCCCTTCCTTAACTTAAACGCCAAAACTAAATCTAAACAAAAAACACAAATAATGACAATATTGATATTATTAATCATTTCTATTTTTTGTAGTACCTTTTTTATCAGGATTAGCCATTTTACCGCGCATTAGCATCGCTGCAAATCTAACCTCTGCCCTTTGGTATTTAAAGAGTTTTTCGGGTGAAAGAATCTTCTCAAATTTCTTGTAGTAGTCCTTTTCCAGTTTAATCTCTTGTATCTTCAACTCAAAGTTCTCGTCGATGAGTCGCTTATATTCCGCCTCCGAAACATCTTCAGGTTTGGAGTGAGCTGCTTGTCGCAATTCACGTTTATAAGACTTCCAAAGTTCAAATTTTTTCTTTTGCAACTCTTCACTAAGAGGTATAAATGTAGCTGCTTCGTCAGGAGTAAGTCCCATTTCTGCGGTAATATACGCATTACGTTTTGCCCAAAAAGATTGGTCATCATTCTGCATCCTTG
>X396_Morelets_crocodile__coassemble_41_pt1 | contig 19069 bp, 15 predicted proteins | sample X396_Morelets_crocodile__metabat2_low_PE_001 | metagenome-assembled genome bin X396_Morelets_crocodile | reverse complement strand
AGTTTGCCGGTAAATACGGAATCAATAAACCGGTGATTACTTCCGAAGCCCTGCATCTGCTCGAGACGTATGCGTGGCCCGGAAACATTAGGGAGCTAGAGCATGCCATCGAAAAGGCGGTGATTATGAGTGGGGGAGAAGCGATCAAGGTTTCTGATTTTCACTTGAAACAGGAAGATGAGATGCCGGTAGCATCTGCCGTAGCTACTACGCTCGAAGAGATGGAACGTGTCATGATAGAGCTGGCATTGAACGATTGTGAAGGCAACCTTTCTACGGCGGCGGGCCGATTGGGCATTAGTCGTCAGACATTATACAATAAAATGAAACGTTATAATCTGTAGTTGTATGTTCAGATCGATTCGAAACAAGTTGATCCTAAATCTACTTTTGATTGTGGCAAGCGTATCTGCTTGTTCGATCGATGTATACAAAGTCTTATCGGGTAGTGCGTCCCAACTTTCGTTTTTGTTTTGGGGCGGACTCGTTGTCGTCGTTTTTGCTTTGGTGCAAGTGTTGAAAAGTTATAAGATGCATCTTGAAAAGATTCGTTTGCTTTTTGAGGCGGTGGAGAACAACGACTTTACGTTCCGTTTTTCCGAAACGAAGGGGAGCGAGCCCGAGCGTATTACCAATGTTACGCTCAATCGGGTAAAAGAAATGCTTTCGCAGGCAAAGCAGGAGGCGTATTTGCAAGAACAGTATTTTGAACTAATCTTGAGCAAAAGTGCTACCGGTGTGGTGGTGTGTGATGATCGGGGATATGTGTATCAAAGCAATGAGGCGGCTCGAAAGCTGTTGGGTCAGGTCAACTTTACGCACCTGTCGCAGTTGGATCGTATTGATGAGAAACTCTCGACCGAATTGATGAACTGTTCGGATCTCGAAACCAAGCAGGTTGTAATTGCGGGCGAACAGCGTCTTGCTACGCTTTCTGTGAAAACGTCTTATTTTAAGAAGCGTGACGCGATGTTACGAATTCTAACTTTAAATGATATTAGTTCGGAACTAGACGAAAAGGAGCTTGAATCTTGGATTAGGCTTACCCGGGTGTTGACGCATGAGATTATGAATAGTATTGCGCCCATTCGATCGTTGAGCGAATTGCTGATTCGCTCTGATGCCTCGCAAAGCAAAGAACTCAAAACCGGATTGGAACTGATTCATTCTACATCGGGCAATTTGATGACCTTTGTAAATCACTACCGTCAGTTTGCAAAGGTACCACCACCTCACAAGGAGGCTATTGTAGTGGAGGAGTTGCTGATGCAGTGTCGTCGCTTTATGCTTTCGGAAGTATGCGATACAACAAAGGTTTATATTGATATCGAGCAAGGTGATGGTATGCCTGTGCTAATGGCTGATCGCGGACAAATCGTGCAGGTGATTGTAAACCTGATGCGTAATGCGGTTGAGGCAATTGGGCCGGATAAGCTTGGGCGAATCAGGCTATCTGCTTCGCTCGATAGGCACGGACACTGGATGATTGGGATCGAAAACAACGGGGCGCCTATCGCAAAAGAGACGGCCGAACAAATCTTTGTTCCGTTCTTTACCACCAAAGAGGGGGGATCGGGTATCGGTCTTAGTATATCGAAACAAATATTGCGCAATCATCAGGGCAACTTGCAGTTGATGCACTCTACGCCCGAAAGTACGTTGTTCACGCTTACTTTCTGAGGGAATAAAAACATTGTGTCGATCTGCTGATCGAAATGATATATGTATAAAAACAGAAAAGCGCCTCCTCGGAGACGCTTTCTTGTTTTATGGATGTTGTGCGGGTGCTTATTGGCCACCGCCACCACTATTGCCACCGCCGCTATTACCGCCTTGCTGTGTATCGTCGTTGGTAATACCTCTTTTGGCTTTCTTGATTTGTTCTTTCAATTCGCCAAAACGATAGGATATGCTCACTGTGAAGCGACGTGAGGTATATTGGCTCTTTGAGTATTGATGGAAATTTACGTCGGATGTTGTATTTGTATAGTTTATGTATTTCGTAAATGGATTCGATGCGTTAAGGGATACTGTAAGTTGTTTCTTCTTTAAGAAGTCTTTACTTAACCCAAGGAAGTAAAAGTAATTAGTAGAACCTTGTCCTTGTAGTTGTATCCACGGACTGTATACACCGCCGCCAACGTTTGCGCGGATGTTGTAAGGAAAGGTATATTGTCCGTTCGCAAATACACCGCCTGTTACACCGCTATTTTTTAATCCGCTATCGTTGTTAGCTTTCAGATCAACGTATGATCCGAATGTGTTCATCATCAAGCGTAGTTTGGATGTTGCGTTCCAGTTGGCATACAAGCTTAAAGATAGTTCTTTGCGTTTGCCTATGTTTCCGTAAGTAGAATAGGCAACACCGTCTTCTACGTAAGTGTAACGCTGAATGCCGTTATTCAGAAACGAGTAAGAAACGCTGGTATTAACGCTATACTTGCCCGAATAGTTGCTGTAGCCCAGATTAAAGCGGTGACTTTTTTCGGAGTCAAGATCGGGATTACCAAACGATACGTTGCGAGGGTCGGTATTGTTTACATACGGATTTAAAGCCCAGATACCCGGACGCATGATGCGCATGTTGTATCCTCCGGTTAGCGTTTGCGATTGAGAGATCATGTATGATCCCGATGCCGAAGGGATGAGGTCGAAGTAACTGGTTCCGAAGTCTTGATCGGGTTTCTCTTCGTACTTCACACGTACGGTTGTTCCCTCGAAACGTAAACCTGCTTTTGCTCCGAACTTTTTGCCTTTATACGCATAGCCCGAATAGCCACTGTAGATGTGTTGCAAGTGCTTGAACTTGTCGCCGTTGTCGAGTAGTGTATTCCACTCGTCGGTAGCGTAATCATATAAGTATAAGTCTGTTTTACTTCGACTGGCACGGTTGATATACTTCAACCCGACTTCGATGTAGTGTACTTTCTTTATAGGTAGTGCGTAATCTACTTGTCCGGTATGCTCGGTTGTACCGGCATCGTTGATGCTGTTTTGTTTGCGTGGGCTGTAGTTTAAGATAGGAGTAATCTCACTGATACCCGACGAATTGTTTGGATCGTGGCTAAATCGATACGAAACGGTAAGTAACTCGTTGGGTGTTTTCGTGCTACGTTGGTAATCGACATTCAAGTTGGAACCACCGTAATCGTTTTTACTTGTGGTCTGTTGGTCGTATGCAAAAACCGAATCGCGTAGTTCGTTATACATGCCAACTGATGTGTAACTGGTGTTCTTCGCGTTTCCGAAGAAGTAGTTGAAGCTTGCGCTAAGTAGGTTGAGCGAGTCAATCTCATAACTGGCCTCGGCAGTTGCATATTGGTGATTGCCTTTGTTTTTATTTTTACCGGTTTGTTCAAGAAAATGATTCTCGGGATCGATGAAGCTTTCGCGCATCGAGTAGTTGTTGGTAGTAGGACTTTTATATCCGTTGAAATTGTAGTTTCCGGTCAGTCCGAACTTCCCAGCTTTCATAGAGATGTAACCGCCTGCTCCGAACGAGCCAGGTGTAGATGCAGAAGCTCTGATTGTACCGGTGTAGCCGTCGAGTGAGTTACGATTGGTGATGATGTTGATAATTCCGTCTACTCCTTCGGCGTCGTACTTAGCTCCCGGATCGGTGATAACTTCCACGCTTTTTACACTATTGGCAGGCATACTCTTAAGTACGTCGCTTGGGTTGTTAGACAGCATGTTGGAAGGTTTACCGTTTACAAGGATTTTAAAGTTTGACTTTCCTTTTAATTGGATTTTGTCTTCGCCATCTACGGTAAGCATCGGAACCTTGCGAAACATCTCTAGCGTAGTAGACGTTTTAGCTTCGGGATCGTCTTCGATACTGTAAACCAACTTGTCTATTTCGACCTTTACTAATTGCTTTTGTGCTGTAACGGTGACTTCCCCCAATGCTTTTGTGTCATCGGGCATGTCAATCTTTCCGAGGTTTACTTTGGGTTTTTCGGTGGTAAGGTCTACGGTTTTTTTAATGTTTACTTTGCCTACTGAGTTGAAGTCGACAACGTACGATCCTGAAGCTTTCAAATGGATTACGAAGTTTCCTTTTTCATCAGTTGCAAGCATTTTTACTGCTTTTCCCGGTTCACTTTTTGTAGTTACCTTGATGGTTGCGTAAGGCACGGTTTCATTCTCAGCTTTGTCGATAAGCTGACCGCTAATCTCAAACGTGGAGATTGAGCTGGTTTGTGCCTGAAGAATGAAAGGCAGCATGTTTAACAATGAAAAGAGTACTTTTTTCATGCAATGGTTGTATTAGTTTTTATTATATGTGATTTAAAGGCAATCTAATATTATTGGTCAAAGACTTGTCTTTGTTTGTTGTACGAATACGTCGTAAAATTAGGGTTTTAATCAATATAAAAAACAGAGAAGTACGAAAAATAAGTATAATAGAATTAAAAATGATAAAAATAAAGCCGTTGACCTACAGTTACAACTGTTGCCAACGGCTTGCTTATGACTAAAAATGAAGGTTAAGAGTTAGTATCGGGCCTCTACAATATTCCAATCAACGATGTTCCAAAGAGCATTTACGTGATCGGGACGTCTGTTTTGATAATCTAAGTAATATGCGTGCTCCCATACATCGAAGGTGAGAAGTGGTGTTAGTCCTTTTGTAATCGGATTACCGGCATTGCTCTCTTTTACTATCGAAAGTTTGCCATCTTTATCTTTTACCAACCATGCCCAGCCAGAACCAAAAACACTTACAGATGCTGCGTTAAATTCTTTTTGAAAGTTTTCAAACGAACCCCATGTTGCATTGATCGCATCCGCTAATTTGCCCTTTGGTGCACCTCCTGCATTTGGAGCTAGTGTGCTGAAGTAGAAGGTGTGATTCCAAACTTGTGCTGCATTGTTGAAGATCGGACCGTCAGATTCTTTGATGATGGTAATGATATCAGCATTCTCAAACTTGGTTCCTTTGATCAGCTGATTCAGGTTGTTTACATATCCTTGTAGGTGCTTACCATAATGAAAGTCGATGGTCGATTTGCTGATTACTGGTTCCAATGCATCTGCGGCATAAGGAAGTTGCATCAGTTGGAACGGAGGAACTGCTTCTTTACATTGTGGGGCAGCAGTTGTATTTGACATTAAAAGTGTACTAAGTATAAATGCTATCATAATCTTTTAGTTTTAAAGTGTTTATTTGTTTTTCTCATTGTGGAGTTTAGCTTAAAGTGATAAGCTTTTCCTTTTCTTTTATCAAACATACAAAATTGTAATGAATCCATTTTATTAAAAGCATATATCTTTTCTTGTTTTTAAATGTTTTTATGGAAGAATCCGTTTTTACACATTTATTATGGGTTGTAATACCAATAGGAGGTTGTTGAGGTTATGTTGTAGTAGCATTATAAAGACTATTTAGATCTATTTGTATGGGAGTAATGAGGCGTCGGCTTCGAAACTTTGGTATTTTTGCATTGAAATTAAACGAGAGGTACAGATAAGAATGATTACAATTGATAAGTTGCGCACTTTTGTTCGTATAGAAGAAAATTTAAAGGAACGGCAAGTTCTGGCTATTTGGGCTAAGGCAGCCGATGATCGTGTCAAAGAAGGCGAAGCAATTGTAAATGTCCGGTTGAGCGATTTGTATACAAATGATCAAGGCTTATTGGTAATGCGGGCTTATGTGAAAAATAATTTGTCTAAGTTTAGAGTAGGGGATAGCGTGCGTCTTCATCGTTGTAATCCCAAAGAACCTTTGGCAAAAGCTGTATTGCTTGAAGATAATGGCGATCATCTTGTTCTCTATTTTGACCGTTATAGTGAAGGCGAGGCTCGTAAACTGGATACGCGACTTAATGACTGGATGATTGATCGTGATTATGCTAACTTTTCGTTTATACTGGAGAATGCATTTTCTACATTGGAATCATCGGATCATAAGTCTCGTATCATGGCTTTGATTAATGGAGCTACGGCTCCGGCTTTTACGGATGATAAACTTGAAGAGATTGAATACTTGATAAAAAAGAGTGGTGTTCGCTTTAACGAGAAGCAAAAAGAGGCTTTTTATAAAGCAGTAACTACGAAAAACTTTTACGTCATACAGGGTCCTCCCGGAACGGGGAAAACGCATGTGCTTGCTTTAATTGCTCTTGTTTTGGCAAAGGTAAAAGGGGAACGTGTCTTAATTACCTCGCAGACGCATCGTGCAATCAATAATGCGCTGGTGAAAATTGCAAAGCAAACGGGATATCCGCTTATCGGAAAGATTGGATACCATTATCAGGCTGATGACTTGAAGTATGAAGGCGGGTGTGTGGCTAATGCCGAGCGCTTGTCGCAATTGTCTGTTGGCGGCGAACGTTTCGATTATTATACATTTAATGAATCTGGCGGTGGTGTAATATTGGGTGGTAGTTGCTTTCACTTGCATACGGCACGATTAAAGAATACATATTTTGATACGATCATATTCGATGAAGCCGGACAGTTAAACTTGCCTGTTGCTTTGGCCGGTATGGTGTGTGGAAGTAAATACATCTTTATTGGCGATCACTGTCAAATGAGTCCGATCATCGTTAGTGACGAACACTCGGAGGAGATGTCGAAGTCTATCTTTGAAACGATTTTTACACATCATCCGGGTACTATGCTCGATACGACATATCGCATGAATGAGGAGATTACAAAGTTTCCGAGTGATACGTTTTATAAAGGAAAGCTACAGACTTTTGAGGCTGTAAAGAAGCAAACACTTGTGCTTGCGAATACAGATTATCCTGATATTCTGGGGAATGAACGCTCTTGTATCTTTGTAGACTTGGCTCATCAGAAACGTCGCATGGTTTGTGATGAAGAGGCTACTCTTGCTGCAAACTTAATAGCAGATGCTTTGAAGAATGGTGTTCCGGCTCATGAAATTGCGGTGATTGCTCCATATCGGGCTCAAGGTCGTTTGATCAGAAAACGGATGTGGGAACACGAAGGTATTGATGAGTCGGTAATGGATGTGATTGTTGTAGATACAGTAGAACGTATCCAAGGTCAGGAACGTAGTTTGATTCTGATTTCATTGACGTCTAGTGATACCGAACATCTCAAACGTAGTGCCGACTTCTACTTTCAACCCAATCGCTTGAACGTAGCTTTGACCAGAGCTAAAGAAAAAGTAGTTGTGCTTGGTAGTCGTTATATGTTTGACACAAACTCTGATGATTTGAAGCATCGTTTGTGGATTTCATATTTTCGGGATTTTTATTTGTATTGCTGCCGCATTACACAGATAGATTGAGTAATTTTGTTGTAAAGATCACAAATTATTGTGGCTGTTTATTGCTAAACAATCCGAAAATATGAGAAAAACAACAATCTTAGGATATTTGCTTTGTTGTGCTTGTACGTTTGTCATGGCGCAAGATGCAAGGAAATATTCAACGTATTATTATCAGCGTGCAACGCTTTTTGAACAACTCCCGATTACATCGAAAGATATCGTTTTTGTTGGTAATAGTATTACCGACGGAGGGGAGTGGTGTGAACTATTCGATAGCAAGCATGTGAAGAATAGAGGAATCAGTGGAGACGTGGCGATGGGAGTATATGATCGTCTTGATCCGATTGTAAAAGGAAAACCCAAGAAGATATTTCTTTTGATTGGCATCAATGATGTCTCTGCCGGAAGATCTCCTGAAGAGATCATGCAGGGCATTGAGATGATTGCTTCTAAAGTTAAGAAGGAGTCTCCGAAAACGAAACTATATATTCAAAGTATCTTGCCAGTTAATAAAGATCTGAATATGTTTCATGGACATACAAGTAAAGGTGATGTTGTAATTGCAACCAATGAATTGATTAAATCCTTTTGTCAGAACAATGGATATACCTTTATAGATCTATATTCGCAAATGAAGAATACAGGCGATGAAAAGATGAATCCATTGTATACCAATGATGGCTTGCATCTTTTGGGTCCAGGATATATAAAATGGAAAGAAATCATAACTCCTTATGTGAAGGAGTAAACAAAAAAGCGATTCAGAATTCTGAATCGCTTTTTTGTTTCAATTATATGTAAAGCTTGTTCTTATGCTTTGTGTTGTTGTGTAGCAAGGAAGCGTTCTGCTTCAATTGCAGATTTACATCCACTCGCTGCAGCTGTAATTGCTTGGCGGTATGTAGGGTCTGCTACGTCACCTGCAGCAAATACTCCAGGAACGTTTGTTTTAGGAGATCCGTCGATTGTTTTGATATAACCGATTTCATCAACTTCAACATATTCTTGGAAGATATCTGAGTTTGGTTTGTGTCCGATAGCAAGGAAGAATCCGTCGATAGCAATATCTACCTTTTCTTCATCTGGTTGTCCCATGCGTTTTACAAGGTGAGCACCTTCTACACCGTTTTCACCAAATAGACCCAATGTGTTGTGTTCGAATAGTACAGTAATATTTTCTGTGTTAAACACCTCTTGTTGCATAATTTTAGAAGCACGAAGGTGGTCTTTACGAACGATCAAATATACTTGTTTTGCAAGGCCTGCTAGATAAATAGCTTCTTCGCAAGCTGTATCACCACCGCCTACTACTGCTACATTCTTTTTACGATAAAAGAATCCGTCGCAAGTAGCACATGCTGATACGCCCATACCTGCATATTTCGCTTCATCTGGAAGACCAAGATATTTTGCTGTAGCACCTGTTGCAATGATCAAAGTTTCAGCTTCGATTTGTTTTTCGCCATCAATCGTGATTTTGAAAGGACGTTGGCTAAGATCTGCTTTTGTTGCAAGACCGAAACGGATATCAGCACCGAAACGTTGCGCTTGTTTTTTTAGATCTTCCATCATCTCTACGCCGGTAATTCCTTCAGGATAACCTGGGAAATTATCAATCTCAGTAGTAGTTGTTAATTGTCCGCCTGGTTGCATTCCTTCATAAAGTACTGGAGAAAGGTTTGCACGAGATGCATAAATTGCAGCAGTATATCCAGCAGGACCAGATCCAATGATCAGGCACTTTGTTCTTTCGATTGTATTTTCGTTTGCCATTTTTATCAGTGTTTAGTTGTTTATATCACAAAGTAAGAAAAAAATTAACAATGGGCCAACTATCTCAAATCAATAATTTCTATATCAGGATAGTTTGAATCTATAAAGCGAAAAGCCGATTCCGGTTGCTTTTGTTGTGTTTTCCAACTATTCACTTGAATATCAATTTTTGCATTATTCTTGTCGACAACCAGTAGGTTCGAGATTTGATTTGTTGTTGTGTTAAACGAAATCGTTATACTCTTCAATTGAGATTTCGTTTTAGGTGTCAATTTTATGATTTCAATAGTGCTTCCTTTTTTTCCTAAAGACTCAACTGAATAGTTTTTTGAATAAGACGAAAGCAGTCGTATCGGATTAATTTGATCCAACTCGTCTCCTTGTGGAGTAGTAATGTTTACTTCATCATTGTTTTTGAGAAGAACCCACTGTGTTGTTCCGTCATACCAGGTGTCGGTTTGAGGTGTAGAGAGCATGAATTTGTCGCCATTCATTTGCAGGGTAGCATCAAAAGTATCGGCATTATTGCCAACTTGCTGAGCATTGATCGTTAGATCAGCTGCTACTCCATTCGAAGCTTTATAGTTGCTTAGAGCCTTCTCTATAATTGTTGAAGCACTTTGAGAAAAGCCTGCTTGCGTAGTTAAAGCAAGCAGGAATATTGTAGATGCGATTTGGCGTAGTTTCATCGTTTTATTTCTTTTGGGTTATGATTTTAAGCTATTGATTAATTGCTCGAGGTGATACTCGTCTTGAATTAATACCTGACGAGCTTTACTGCCCTCGAATGGACCAACAATTCCGGCAGCTTCGAGCTGATCCATTAGTCGACCTGCTCGGTTATATCCGATTGCAAATTTACGTTGGATAAGGGATGTGGAACCTTGTTGTTGGATAACGATTAAGCGTGCAGCTTCGTCAAACAAGGCATCGCGATCAGACAAGTCTACGCTTCCCGGAACCTTATCACCATCGTTATCTCCTACGTATTCCGGTAGTAGGAATGCGGTTGGATAACCTTGTTGACTACCAATGTACGTGCCAATAGCTTCAACCTCTGGTGTATCTACAAATGCACACTGCACACGGATCATATCACTTCCTTGAGAGAATAGTAAGTCACCTCGTCCGATAAGCTGATTTGCTCCCGGTGAGTCGAGAATGGTGCGCGAGTCGATCATCGAAGATACTCTAAACGCAACGCGGGCAGGGAAGTTTGCCTTAATCGTACCGGTAATAATATTTGTAGACGGACGTTGCGTCGCGATAATCATATGAATACCTACGGCACGAGCCTTCTGTGCGATACGTGCAATAGGAAGTTCGATTTCTTTACCGGCAGTCATAATCAGATCCCCAAACTCATCGATGATAACAACGATGTATGGCATGTATTTATGCCCTTTCTCCGGACTAAGTCGGCGGTTGATGAACTTTTCGTTATACTCTTTAATGTTACGAGCATGAGCTTTCATTAATAACTCGTAGCGATCGTCCATTTCTTTTGTAAGCGAATTAAGTGTTTGTACCACCTTTGTAAAGTCGGTGATAATTGCTTTATCCGCATCCGGTAGTTTGGCTAAATAGTGACGCTCAATTGTAGAGTAAATACTAAACTCTACCATTTTAGGGTCGATCATTACAAACTTAAGTTCAGCCGGATGTTTCTTGTAAAGAAGGGATGTGATGATTGCATTAAGACCTACAGATTTACCTTGACCGGTTGCACCGGCTACCAATACGTGAGGCATTTTGCAAAGGTCTACCACAAATACATCATTCGTAATTGTTTTACCGAATGCGATAGGTAGATCCATTTTGCATTCTTGAAACTTCTTAGAAGCAATAACGGAGTGCATCGATACCACTTGACTGTCGCGATTTGGTACTTCAATACCGATTGTTCCTTTACCCGGCATCGGTGCAATGATACGGATACCTAATGCTGAAAGACTAAGTGCGATATCGTCTTCAAGATTACGTATTTTAGAAATACGTACGCCTGCTTCAGGTACAATCTCGTAAAGCGTGATTGTAGGGCCAACTGTAGCTTTAATTGATGCAATTCGGATGCCGTATGTCTCAAGTGTTTGAATAATTTTGTTCTTATTCGCAGTTTGCTCTTCCATATCGACATGTGCTTCGTTTGATTCGTAACGACGAAGTAAGTCGAGTGTAGGGAAGCTATATCGGGACAAATCTAGTCGAGGATCATATGTGCCCAGTTGTGTTGCATTAAGATCTAGCTCTTCTGTTGGAACATTAACTTCAAATCCCAGATCTTTATCGTCTTTCGTTTCATTTGCATTGAACTCTTCATCGACGTTTACCGTAGTGACAACAAAGTTGTCTTTCTGTTTTGGTAAGTCTTTAACTTTCGGTTCGATAAAAGTAGATTCATCTTTTGGAGCATTAGGCTCGGGTGCAGGTTGAGTATTCTCGATACTTTCCTCTTCTTCTGTATAAAGTTGTTCACCTGACTGAGTGTAAAACTCATTGTTTACATCAGAAATACTCGGGAACGATGTCTTTTTATTATTTTTCTTTTCTTCAAGCTCTTCAAGTTCCTCTTCATATACTTCGGAGAAATGAACTTCTTCCGGATCTAGTTCTTGTTCTTGATTAGCTTCGGTAAGAAAAGTAGGAGTCATAATCTTTTCTTTTGTACGTTTAAACTTAATCCATGATGTTGGAAACCATCCAAGGTCTAGAATGTATCGAAGAATTGGAATTGTTTTTTCACTCGAAAAGACAGCAATGATTGCAAGCATACCCAGTATAATTAAAAATGTACCAGGTTTACCAATGGTGTTGTTTAAGGCCATTGTTATAGTTTCGCCATGCTGTCCGCCTAAATAAATATACGTGTCTTCGTATCCGCTTTTGAAGAAAAAGCTAAAAAACAAAGAGCCCCATATCATAATAGATGCAGAGAAGCAAAATCGTTTCAGTAAATGGATGTGGCGAACTTTCATTAATTTCAGTCCCACGGATCCCATATAGAATAAGATGGCTAGAGATGAAATCCCAAACCAGCGGTTGATCATGTATTCTGATATAAAGGCTCCCCATACTCCGGCCCAGTTACTTACTTGTCCCTGATTACGCAGTAATTCTAACCCTGATATGTTATCTATTTTACTTTGGTCTGTTGCTCCCGTAAAAAAGAAAGAGAGGATAGATAGACCAATGTAAACGGTTAGTATTGAGATAGCAAGTCCGGAAATAAATTGGGTGCGCTCGTTGCCAAATAATTTCTTTAATGAGGCGAAACGCACTTTTGGATCTTTATCTGTCGGTTGCTGTTTCGTTGTTTTTTTTGCCATATGTTGAATTCTATTTCTGCTTAATAATTGTATTGTTCTGTTTATACTAACAAATTACAGATAATATGTTGAGGTAAACAAGGTATTTATTTCTAAAATATCGGTATTTGTAGTTTTTTTGTTCAAACTTTACCCGATACTTCATGCAAAGTAATAAAAACAAAATGTGAACGAGAAATAATTATTTCCTATTTTTGCAGGACTATACATCATCAAGTAAATAGAAATTATGGGACTCAACGAAAATAATCCTGTATTACAGAAAAATACATTGGAATTTGCGGCGGTGGCACTTGAGTATTGTGCGTTCATCGAACAAACACAACAGCAGAGTAAGGCTATGTTTGTAGATAGAATGACAAAATTATTACCACTGTTGTACATGAGAACGTTACTTTTGCCTGAGGTAGAAGAGGCGGCCGACTTTTTTCCTGAATATGCTATTACCGAATTCATGTATGACAGTGTTAAGAGTCATGTATCGTCTGTATTAGGCGAAGATGATGCTTACCTCGAAACAGTACATCCGGATATGCAATATAGTGATACTCCTATCGCATCGTTTATTTCGGAGCAATTGGCAGATATTTATCAGGATCTTGGCAACTTTGTTGCGTTGTACCGTCAAGGTGAAGAAGAGATTATGGAAGGAGCTTTGGCTCAATGTAAGCAGAATTTTGATGATGTCTGGGGACAATGTCTAGTAAATGCATTACGAGCTTTGCATATGTTGAGAGGAACAATAGACGAAACAGAAACAGATGAAAACACGGCGGCGCATAATCCATGGGGAAATCTTGGATATGACGACGGCGAGGATGATAGGGAGGAATTAAATGGATGGTTGTAAAATAGAGACATCTATAACAAAGGAAGAAGTTGCACTATTGCCAGTAGAAGAATTTCGCGGGCGAGTGATTGAAATATATACAGTACGAGATGCGGAGCGAGCTGTATTGTACTTATCTCAATTTAAGAAGTTGGGTTTTGATACGGAAACAAAGCCAAGTTTTACGAAAGGTAAATCGCATAAAGTAGCACTGATGCAGATTTCTACGGATGAGGCTTGCTTTTTATTCCGTCTCAATAGGATCGGTATTCCGCCGGTTTTACTTGCTCTACTTACTAATACCGGGATTCAAAAGATCGGTCTGTCATTGAAAGATGATTTTGGAGCTTTGCGCAAACGTGCACGATTTGAACCGGGTGGATTTATCGATTTACAGAATTATGTAAAGGAGTTTGGAATTCAAGATGCGAGTTTGCAAAAGATATATGCATTGTTATTTCATAAGCGTATATCAAAAGGTCAGCGTCTTACTAATTGGGAAGCGGAGATTTTGACTGAGCCTCAAAAACGATATGCTTCTCTTGACGCATGGGCTTGTCTCAAGATCTATGAAAAGTTGCAACAAAAGAAAGAGCACGATCGTCTTTCTTCATTCAAATAATAAATAAACTAAATATACTATATGCACGATTATGTAAAGGTTTTTTTAAAACCTAAAAAAGAAGAATCATTAAAGCGTTTTCACCCTTGGGTGTTCTCAGGAGCTATTCGTAATATTGAAGGTGAACCTGCAGAAGGAGAGGTGGTAAACGTTTATGATGTAAATGGCCGTTTTTTAGCTGTAGGTCATTATCAGATAGGAAGTATCGCGGTTCGCTTACTTGCTTTCGAAGAACGCATCATAGATAAAGATTTCTGGAAAGAACGTATCGAAAAAGCATACGGTATTCGTAAAATGCTTGGTTTGGTAAATGGCGACATCAATAATACGTTTCGTCTTGTGCATGGAGAAGGAGACTCTCTACCGGGATTAGTTATCGATGTTTACGCGCATACAGCAGTAATGCAAGCACACTCTGTAGGTATGCACCATGCACGAATGGCTATTGCCGAAGCAATTATGGAAGTATCGGAAGGTGCTATTCAGAATGTATATTATAAGTCAGAAGCAACGTTACCATATAAGGCCGATATTGAGCCTGAAGATGGTTACATTGTAGGTGGTAACGTAGAGGATATTGCTGTTGAGAATGGCTTGAAGTTTTATGTAGATTGGCTTAGAGGGCAAAAAACAGGTTTCTTTGTTGATCAACGTGACAACCGTTCGTTGCTAGAGAAATATTCGAAAGATAAATCGGTCTTGAATATGTTTTGTTATACCGGCGGCTTTTCATTCTACGCAATGCGTGGTGGAGCTAAGGTTGTTCATTCTGTTGATAGCTCGGCAAAAGCAATTAGTTTGACTAATAAGAACGTTGAATTAAATTTCCCTGGAGATATCCGTCATGAAGCATATGCTGTTGATGCATTCAAGTATCTAGAGAATATGGGGCATAATTACGATCTAATAATTCTCGATCCTCCGGCTTTTGCTAAACATAAAAATGTATTGAGAAATGCCTTGCAAGGTTATAGAAAACTGAATGCGATTGCATTTGAGAAAATTAAACCGGGTGGAATTATCTTTACATTCTCTTGTTCGCAGGTTGTGAGCAAAGAAAACTTTAGACTAGCTGTATTTAGTGCAGCAGCTCTATCGGGAAGAAATGTTAGAATTCTACATCAGCTTACACAGCCGGCAGACCACCCTGTTAATATCTATCACCCAGAAGGTGAGTATCTTAAAGGGTTGGTTTTATACGTTGAATAGATTAATTACGCAGCTTTAGAGCTGCGTTAATTTTATGTTATAGAACACACCTTCGTTAAATGAGGTTAAGCTAGAGAAAATTCCTAATTATTTAGTGTGTTCTGTAGCATAAATGGTATATATTTGCACTGTGTTTTTCATGGTATTAGATTTAAGGTTAGCAATGAAGATTGGTTGTCGTGAGACAACCTTTTCTTTTTTATAGCCACTTGTAATATCATAGAAAAGCGTTATCTGAAAATAAAGTTAATTCTGAAACAAAATACACTACATGTAGTGTTATATAACATATAAGTGCTATATTTGCACTGTGTTTTTCATGGTATTAGATTTAAGGTTAACAATGAAGATTGGTTGTCGTGAGACAACCTTTTCTTTTTTATAGACATTTCAAACCCTGTAACTCTTTTGAGAGTGACACTGAGAAAATCTATTTTTTACTTTTTTATTGTGAGTATAAAAAGAACTCCGCAATGAGCTTAAGAATCAGAAGCTGTATTGCGGAGTTTGTTTTTTATTGTTCAAAAGCTATTTTGTTTGAGCTGCTTCGAAACCAGCCTTTAGTGCTTTTAAGTTTAGATTTACGATGTCTTCGCCTTTACGTCCAAATATATCACGTATACTGTCTTCAAGCGCATTGTATTCAATGTTTAAAAAAGGAGCAGAAGCTCCGAGCATTACGATATTTGCAGTGCGAACAGATCCTACTTCCTTTGCAATTGCTTCAACGTCAAGCAAAACATGATTTGGAATCTTTTTGATCTCTTCATGAATTGCATTAATGTCTGGATAATTATTGATGTTTTCGAATGGTTGTGTGTTCGAAACGATCCATCCCTCTTTTTTTAGATAGGGTAAATATCTTAAAGCTTCCATAGGTTCTAGTGAAATAATCAAATCAGCAGCACCTTTAGGAATTAGATCCGAAGCAATTGGTTTGTCAGAGATTCGAAGATTTGATTGTACATCTCCACCTCGTTGACTCATACCGTGTACTTCTGCTTGTTTCATATGAAGATCGTTTTTGATAGCAGCTTTACCAATTACTGCTGCAATAGACAGGATACCTTGTCCGCCTACGCCAGAAAGAATTATATCGACTTTCATTTTATTTTTGAGCTTTCTTTTTTCTACTTAAAGTTTGAATGCACTCTCGTCTTGGTATGATAACCGACACTCCTTCATGAGTAATCTCTTTGCGGATAAGTTCCTTCATCTCTTCAAAATACTTTTTAAGAGGAGTGATTACGTGAATGTGGTTTTCGTCTACACCAATACCTTGACAGATAGACTCTATTCGGCCAGTTCCTGCAGAATCTTGTCCACCAGTCATAGCTGTAGTTTCGTTGTCGAGAATTAGAATTGTGACGTTTGCATTTTCATTCACACAATCCAATAAGCCTGTGATGCCTGAATGAGTAAATGTAGAATCTCCGATTACTGCAATTGCAGGATGTACTCCAGCTTCGCTAGCGCCTTTGGCCATCGTAATAGAAGCTCCCATATCGATACAAGTGTCTATGGCTCTGAATGGAGGAAGAGCACCAAGGGTATAGCAGCCTATATCGCTAAAAACCTTTGCACCTTCGTGTTCTTTTACAACCTCATTAAGCGCATCGTATAGATCGCGGTGTCCACATCCTTGGCACAATGCAGGTGGGCGACTTTCTACTATAGGCGAAGGTTGATAGAACGATTTGACCTCTTTTCCAAGAGCTTTAGCAACTAAGTCTGGATTTAACTCTCCATCACGAGGTAGGGTGCCATCGAGGCGTCCGTGTATTTTGTGATTTGTGTCAAGAATACTTCGTAGTTGCTCTTCAATTACCGGAAATCCTTCCTCCATAATAATTAGCTCTTTGCACATTTCAGCTAGTTTCCTTACTTGTTTTAGAGGTAGAGGATATTGGCTGATTTTAAGAACTGGATTTTCAAAGCCAAGAGGAAAGTTTTCTTGTAAATAATTAAAGGCTATACCGCTAGCAATGATTCCGATATTTTTGTTCGGGCCATCAAAGAAGTGGTTGTATTTTGAAACTTCAGATTCTTGGGTAAACTCGTCTTGCTTTTTAAGTAGTTCTTTGTAGCGAGAACGGGCTATAGCAGGAAGTAAAATGTATTGTTTACGGTGATCAGCAATAAAGGAAAGAGGGTTTTGTTCCTTTGCTTTGCGTTGTTCTACACCCGCACGAGAGTGAGCTAGACGTGTAGTAATGCGCAATAATATCGGATAGCCAAGTTTTTCAGATAGCTCAAAGCCATCATAAATCATGTCATATGCTTCTTGCTGATTGCTAGGTTCCAATATAGGAAGCATCGCAAACTTTCCATATACACGATTATCTTGTTCATTTTGGGAAGAGTGCATTGACGGATCGTCAGCTGTAAGGATAATCATTCCGCCATGTGTACCGGCAAGAGCGATATTCATAAAGGCATCTGCAGCGACATTAAGGCCTACGTGCTTCATGCAGGTAAGCGTTCTTTTGCCGGCAAAAGACATACCTATTGCAGTCTCTAGAGCTGTCTTTTCATTGGCACTCCATTTGCATCGAATGTTTTTTTCTTTTGCATCTGGTGCAGATTGGATATACTCCATGATTTCTGTGGATGGAGTACCAGGGTAAGCGTAGATGCCGGATATACCGGCATCAATTGCGGCTTGAGCTATTGCTTCATCGCCCAATAATAAGCGTTTTTCCATTTATGTTTATTATAACAGTTAGCTTTGAATGTCTATTAAATTGAAAGTAAATGCAGAGCATTTCTACAAATGTAATTACTTTGCGCTATAAAACACAACTAATGGTCATGTTTTGTTATAATAAACGTAATTTTGTTAGCGAATATTGCGGCGATTTAGAGCACTGCGATAACGTTGTGCATTGACGCTATGCTGAGTTAGGTTTTTAGCAAAGACATGTTTCCCTGAAAAGTCTGGCGAAGCGCACATATAATAATAGTCGTGTTGAGCACTATTCAATACAGCTTCAATAGCCTGTATCGATGGAATACGGATTGGTCCTGGAGGAAGACCGGTTATCAAATATGTATTGTATGGCGATGGAGTCTCGAGATGTGTATGAAGTACACGGCGAATCGAAAAGTCTCCAACTGCATATTTAACGGTCGGATCTGCTTGTAGTGGCATTTTGACTTTAAGACGATTGATGTACATTCCTGCAATGAGGGGGTATTCCGGCAAATAAGCCGATTCTTCCTCTACAATCGACGCAAGAGTTGAAACTTCAATAGGTGAAAGTCCAATAGAGTCGGCTTGTTGTCGACGTTTCTCGTTCCAGAATTTATTGTATTCATTATTCAATCTGTCAAGTATACGATCACAACTAGTATTCCAATATACTTGATAGGTGTTGGGAATAAACATGGCAAGAAAAGTAGTATCTGTAAAGCCATACTTTTCGTAAACGGATTTATTATTGAGCAACGCCAGCATTTCTACAGAGTCGCACATAATGTTTTTGGTAAGCTTGACAGCTAAATCTTCTTTAGTTCTAACATTATTAAATGTGAGTTTTACTGGAGATTGATGTCCACTTTTTAGTTTGCGTATAATATTTAAATTGCTTTCATTCGAAGTAATCTCATATCTGCCTGTTTTGATCTCATTTGAATATCCAATTATATTAGAAAGGAATAAAAATGATTTAGGCTTAGATAGTGAAGCTTTCTCTTCAAGTGTAGAAAGAACTTCAGAGATAGAATAAGATGGATATATATCAATGTAAACTACTTGTGTATTCTTACTTGAGGCAGATAGAGCTGAGTAATATATAGCTCCGGCAACCCCTGCTAGAGCAAGAAAGCTGATGCAACAGAGCATAATGACGAATTTCGTTTTTGATAAAAGCGAATTTTTCATTGAATTTAATTGTTTGATAATCAGAAATGCTTGCAAAGATAGCAAGTTTTTTATTAAAAAAGTTGGTTAGATATTTTGTTATATTAAAATATTTACCCTATTTTTGCAACGCATTTGAGAGATAAATGCAGTAAAATTCAGTATTGGAAGAATGGGTGAGTGGCTGAAACCACCAGTT
>X396_Morelets_crocodile__coassemble_40_pt1 | contig 19127 bp, 10 predicted proteins | sample X396_Morelets_crocodile__metabat2_low_PE_001 | metagenome-assembled genome bin X396_Morelets_crocodile | reverse complement strand
CATTACACGGGGTAATGCTGGGCGATGAATTGATTCGTTATGAGAAAGTGCGCGACAAAGCACCGTGGACACTCCTTAATTGTCAGCGTGGAGCTTGGGGAACCAAAGCCTCGGCACACAACCAAGGCGACACCATCAGCAAACTGCTCGACCACGGTTATGCAGTCTTCCTTACCGATACCGAGCTTACCAAAGAACAAGGCCGCAACCTTGCCGATCTGTTTAACGAAACCGGAATCATGCAGATCTCATTCGACGGACTCGAAGGAGCTTGGTCTACCGGGCTAGGCCAATACGGTCTTTCTCTTATGATCAAAGAATGGTACGACAACTTGGAAGAACCGTACAAAAACTGCATCAACGATGCCAGTATGACCACGCACTACAACTGGCACACCTTTACACGCATGAACTGGGGCGAGCCTTGGTATGCAGGTTTCCGCGAAAGCCAACTCAACTACCGCCTCATGAATCAAGACTTTTACCGTCGCAACCTGATCCCCAACATGCTGGGCTGGTTCAAGTACGGACCACAAACCGGAATCGAAGACGTAGAATGGTTGCTTACACGATCGGCCGCGTTCGATGCAGGTTATACGCTAGTTACCAACAAAGCTGCCGTAGAGCAAAACGGACTTTCCGAGCAAAACATCGCAGCCATACGCGAATGGGAAAAAGCGCGCTTATCGGGAGCATTCCCTAAAGAGCTGAAGATTGAGATGGAACACCTGGCAAACGAGTATCACCTCGAGCCCGTTTCGGAAACTTCGTGGAATCTTTATCCATACGATGTGCAACGTTTCAAACATGCCAATGTGGTACGTCAACCCGGCGAACCGGTACAATCGAAGTGGGAATACAACAATACCAACGCCCGTCAGCCCATACAGTTCATTCTCAAAGCAGACGAAAACATCAAAAACCCGGTTCTATCTATCAACAACTACAGCACCGTACCCATCGGAACGCATTTGAAGAAGAACGAAACAGCGAAGTATGTAGGTGGAAACAAGATCGTCATTTACGATCCCAACTGGAAAGAATTACGTTCTATCCCGGTAGAAGAATCTGCAATGATGGTCGACAATGGCAACGTCAACCTCGTGTTTACTTGCCAATTTGAATCGGAAGACAGCACCAAACAAGCATCTGCCGAATTCAAAACCGTAGGCGATAAAATGCAGCTTACTGCTCAAAACAAATAAGTATACGCACACTTATTAACAAACTGTCTTCTTATATTAATTAATTAGGCAGTACAATCGTGCACGATCAACATCAGTATGATCCAATGAAATAAGGCATTGCAAGGATATAACTTATATCCCTACAATGCCTTTTCGATTAAATTTGGATAGTTTATAAATATATTCACAGAAAAAAGACCTCCTACACAGCTAAAAAAGCACCTTTTACGAATGACTAAAGCAAAACACCACCGTCATTCAGCAGACAAAAGTCATTAAAAAATCTACACTTTTTTAATTAGCCTAAATATTCAAACAGTATAATAGCCAAATAAGAATTCTATTTACACTCATAAACACAATCACAAATAACAATTTAATTAAACATAGAAACAATATGTATTAACTATTTACCGACTAGTTGGTTATTCTTCATAAAGAGCTTGTTAAACAACTTAAACTAAATTGTTACTATGGAAGGCATCTCCTATTTTTATAATAATAAGACCGTATCAAAATGCTCCCATGAAGGAGTCTGTAAAATTAAACCGTTTAGACAGATGAGAATTAAGTTTTTGTTGTTAGCGTTAGTCATTTCCGCTTCCTTAATGACTGCGTGTAAAAAAGAGGCAGAACCAGAAAGACCCGTTGTAGCATTTGAGAAACCCGTTGTTCGCAACGTTGAAATCGAAGACGACTACGTAGGGCGTATCCGTGCAAATAAATATGTGGAAGTTCGAGCCCGCGTTGAAGGCTATCTTGAAGGAATGCTTTTTGAAGAAGGAAAGAAAGTAGAACAAAATGCGCCGCTTTTTGTCATCAGCCAAGCGCAATACAAAGCTCGTGCCGATAAAGCCAGAGCTCAACTTAAGAAAGATCAGGCAGCTGCGGCCAAGGCTTCTCGTGATGTAGAACGCCTACGTCCACTTTACGAACAAAACGCAGCCAGTCAGCTCGACCTCGACAATGCAATCGCGGCAAAAGAAAACGCCGAAGCAAATGTGGCAATGAGCAAAGCCGATCTAGAGCAAGCCGAACTCCAACTTGGCTATACCGTAGTAAAGTCGCCTATCAGCGGCTACATGAGTGAACGCCTTGTTGATATCGGTACACTCGTAGGCCCCGGAGCTCAATCGCTGCTTGCCACTGTAGTACAAAGTGATACCGTACTTGTCGATTTCCGCATGACAGCTCTTGATTATCAAAAGAGTTTGGAGCGCAATGTACGTTTGGGGCAACTCGACTCTACCCGTTCGTGGCAACCAACCGTAGAGGTTACACTTGCCGACAATACCATCTATCCGCTCAAAGGTGTAGTCGACTTTGCCGAACCAAAGGTAGATCCGCAAACCGGAACCTTTACCGTGCGAGCACGACTAGCCAATCCCGACCAAGAATTACTACCCGGACAGTTTACCAAAGTAACGTTGTTGCAAGACGTAATTGAAAATGCAGTCGTAATCCCACGCAAAGCTTTATCCATCGAAACAGGTGGTGCGTTCGTTTACATCATCCGTCGCGACAGTACAATCGAAAAGAGATTTGTACAAACGGGCTACGAGATGCAAAACGACATTATAATAGACCGTGGTTTGGGCTCCAATGAAACCATTGTGACCGAAGGGTATCACAAACTAATCCCGGGCATTAAGGTTATGCCCGTTCCTGCCAACCAAGCGAATGCAAGTTCTCAACCAAAACACTAAGTCATGATAAAGCCAGGATTTTTTATCGAAAGACCTGTGTTTTCATGGGTACTTTCAATCGTAATCATTGTAGTAGGTCTTATCGGTATGCGCCTTTTGCCTATCGATCAGTATCCACAAATATCACCTCCCGTTGTTTCCATATCCACATCATATCCCGGTGCTAGCTCCGTTACGGTATCTGAAGCCGTGGCTACACCACTCGAGCAACAGCTCAACGGTACTCCCGGCATGATTTACATGGAGTCGAGTAGCTCCAATTCCGGTAGCCTTTCGATCAAGATCACGTTCGACGTGAATGTAGATCCCGACCTTGCTGCGATCGAAGTACAAAACCGTGTAAAACTTGCCGAGTCGGGGCTTCCTGCCGAAGTAATTCAAAACGGTATCAGCATCGAAAAGCAAGCGTCGAGCAGCTTGATGACACTATGTTTGGTTTCGGACGACCCGAAGTTTGACGAGATTTACCTCAGTAACTTCGCCACCATCAACGTGATCGACGTACTCAAACGTATTCCCGGAGTGGGGCGTATCTCCAATGTGGGTAGCCGCTACTACGGTATGCGTATCTGGGTAATGCCCGACAAACTTGCCAACTTCGGCCTTACGGTAAAAGATTTGCAAGACGCGTTGAAAGATCAAAACCGTGAAGCTGCGGCCGGAGAGTTAGGGATGCAGCCGATAAGTGACTTGGATGTAACCATTCCGATCAGTACCACAGGCCGCTTTAGCTCGGTACAAGAATTTGAAAACACAGTAGTACGTGCCAACAACGACGGTGCCATCATCCGCATCAAAGATGTAGCGCGCGTTTCGCTCGAGTCGTCGTCATACACCACCGAAAGTGGATTGAATAATAAGAATGCTGCCGTACTTTCGATCAGCCTTTTACCGGGCGCGAATGCCATGGAAGTGGCAAAGCAGATTCGTGAAAACATGAAACAGATACACAAAGACTTTCCCGAAGGTCTCGACTATCTGATTCCGTTCGACGTAACCTCATACATCGATCAATCGATCAACGAAGTATACAAAACACTGTTTGAAGCATTGATTCTCGTAATCATTGTGGTATACCTTTCGCTTCAAAACTGGCGTGCAACGCTGATACCCGTGATTGCGGTACCTATTTCCCTGATCGGAACATTCGGCGCGATGTTGATCTTGGGCTTCTCGCTCAACTTGCTTACGCTGCTTGGTTTGGTACTCGCCATCGGTATTGTCGTCGACGATGCCATCGTGGTAGTAGAAAACGTAGAGCGTATCATGCACGAAGAAAAGCTCAATGCTCGTGCCGCCACACACAAGGCCATGAACGAACTATCGGGCGCGCTTATTGCAACCTCGTTGGTACTAGCCGCCGTGTTTATACCCGTTAGCTTTCTTGACGGCATCACCGGCGCATTGTTCCGCCAGTTTTCCGTTACGATCGTCGTATCGGTATTGATCTCTACCGTGGTAGCACTTACGCTGAGTCCGGCCATGTGTGCCATCATTCTACGCCCCAACACAGGCAAGAAAAACAGACTCTTCCGCAAAATCGACCAATGGCTCGACAGCGGTAACGCATGGTATGTATCCATTCTTCAGCGTGTAGTTAAGGTTCCAAAGCGTGTCTTTGCCACCTTCGCGCTGGTACTAATCGGCATCTTTGTGATGAATCAATTGGTACCAACCGCCTTTATTCCGGAGGAAGACCAAGGGTATTTCAACGTAGAACTAGAGCTTCCCGAAGGGGCAACGCTCGAACGTACACGCATCGTTACCGAACGTGCCACTGAATACTTGCTTTCACATCCTGCCGTAGCTTACGTGCAGAATGTAACCGGTTCCAGTCCGCGTGTAGGTAGTTCGCAAGCGCGATCTACCCTTATGGTTATCCTCAAAGACTGGGAACAACGCTCGTCTTCGGGCATGGACGTAAACAGCGTGATGGCCGACGCGGAGAAAGAGTTTAAACAATATCCCGAAGCGATTGCCTTCTTAAGCAAGCCACCTGTAATACCCGGATTGGGTAGCTCGGGAGGTTTCGAGATGCAATTGCAAGCACGCTCGGGTGCAACATGGCAGAACCTTGTAGACGCAACCGATACATTGATGTATTATGCCTCATCGGCCAAAGAATTGGGAAGCCTTTCTTCGGCTTTGCAATCGGAGATCCCTCAACTTTATTTCGACGTAGACCGAGATCGTGCCAAGTTCTTAGGCATCCCGATGTCGGAAATCTTCTCTACGATGAAAGCCTACCTTGGGTCGGTTTATGTAAATGACTTCAACCTCTTTAACCGTATCTACAAGGTTTATATCGAGGCTGATGCAGAGTACAGAGCCAATCAACAGTGCCTAAGTATGTTTTTCGTAAAGACAAAAGAAGGGAATATGATTCCGCTTACGGCCCTTGGCTCTACATCGTACACAACCGGCCCCGGTAACATCAAACGTTTCAACATGTTTACGTCGTCTGTAATCAGAGGCGTGCCGGCAAACGGATACAGTTCGGGCGAAGCCATGCAAGCCATGGAGCGAATCGTAAAAGAGCACTTGCCCAACAATATGGGCATCCAGTGGAGCGGAATGTCGTATCAAGAGAAGAAAGCAGAAGGACAAATGGGACTCATCGTCGCATTGGTATTCCTTTTTGTATTCCTCTTCTTGGCCGCACAATATGAAAGCTGGCTCGTTCCTATATCGGTGTTGCTTTCGTTGCCAATCGCGGCATTCGGAGCCTTCTTGAGCATTTGGGTGTTTGGCCTCGAAAACGACGTTTACTTCCAGATTGGCTTGGTTACGCTGATTGGTCTTGCCGCTAAGAATGCCATTCTTATTGTCGAATTTGCCAAAGTGCAAGTAGACAACGGAGGTGATCTAGTCACAGCCGCGATCGACGCAGCCCGTCTTCGCTTCCGCCCTATTGTAATGACCTCGTTGGCATTCGTATTGGGTATGCTTCCGATGGTACTTGCCGGCGGTCCGGGTAGTGCGGGACGCCATTCGATTGGTACCGGCGTATTCTTCGGCATGTTGTTTGCAATCACCTTCGGTATCGTATTCGTACCATCCTCTTTTGTGGTTGTATACAAACTAAAGCAACGCATGGCTCAAAACCTGCTTGTAGGTAAAATAAGAAGAGCACAGCAGCTACTTTTTGCCAAGCATGTGAAACAGGTGAAGTCCTCTATTAACAAACGAATCAATAAGTAAACTATGCGAAGATCGATATATATCCTTCCGTTTCTTGCGTTAACGCTTCTGATGGGATCGTGCAAGATCGGAAAACAATACAAACAACCCGAACTTAACCTTCCCGATCAGGTTCCGGGCAATCAGTCGCCCATGGATACGGCAACTGTCAGCGACATCAAGTGGTGGGAACTCTACAGTGATTCCACCCTGCAATCCCTGATCGTGGAAGCACTCGACAACAACAAAGATCTCCTCATTGCCGGTAAACAAATGGAAGCTTTTGCGGCAAGTAAAAAGATGGCCTTTGCCGATCTTTTTCCAACCATCGGGATTGATATAGAAGGAGAGCGTGAACACGATAATTACGGTGGGCATAAGCCAACGTACGACAATACATTTGATGGCAAGTTTACCTTTGCATGGGAAGTCGACGTCTGGGGTAAGCTACGCTGGGCAAACGATAAAGCAAAAGCAAACTTCCTACAATCGATCGAGTTTCAACGAGGCGTACGCATGGGCATTATTTCGGAGGTAGCTCAAAAGTACTTTGAGATATCGGCCGCACACCAAGAACTATCCATCGTTAAACGTACCATTGTGGCACGTCGCGAAGGGGTTCGTCTGGCTCGTTTGCGTTTCCAAAGCGGACTTACATCGGAGACTTCTCTTCGACAAAGTGAGGTAGAGTTGGCGCGTACCGAAACACTGCAACCGGCGCTCGAGAAACAAATCGGCGTACTCGAGAACGAACTCTCGCTTCTGTTGGGTAAATATCCGAAAGAGTATGCCTTCGGTGCTTTTCGTGCTGCTGATGTTACAACAATCGAGCTACCGGTGGGACTACCGTCGCAACTGCTCCAACGTCGTCCCGATATACGAGGTGCCGAACAAAGCCTAAAGGCTGCCAATGCCGCAGTCGGTATCGCTTTTACCTCGATGTTCCCAACGCTCTCTCTTACGGGTAGTGGAGGTGTGGAAAGTGGTGACTTATCTTCGTTCTTAAAATCACCATATTGGCTGATTGGCGGAGGCTTGGTTGGTCCTATTTTCAACATGGGAAAGAATCGTGCCAACTGGAAAAAGAGTGAAATACAATACGAGCAAGAAGTGTTGAGTTACCAAAAAACGGTTCTTACTGCCTTCAAAGAAGTAAACAATGCCTTGCTTGCATACAATAAGAACAAAGAGATTGTAGAAAAACGTCGCCGTTTGGCCGCTGCCGCTCAAAGTTATCTCGAGTTGGCAAACCTACAATACATCAACGGAATTATCAGTTATATCGACGTGCTCGACGCGCAACGTGGAATGCTCGATGCCGAGATCGGCCTGAGCAATGCCCTTCGCGATTCGAATCTGGCACTGGTAAATCTCTATAAATCGCTAGGCGGCGGTTGGAATTAAGCATTATGCAGCTAAGCCAACGGCTTTTGCCCTTTGGTCTAAGTGATAGCAACGTTTCCTTTTCAGCCACGTAGCGTGCGTGAGTTTACTCACCACGCGTGCGATAAAACAGTCACGCAGCGTAAGCATTTTGCTTCACGCAGCGTGACTGTTTTCGTTTACCATGCGTGACCAGATCCGTTCCCAAGCAATACAATAAGCCCTCGTCGAGGGAAAAACGCCTCACCTCTCCCACTGTCTCTTACAGACATCACTTTTAGAGAAAACCACCTTCATAAACCACCAAAATCTGTTTTCAATGAAAACGTTACAGCGTTCTCATAAGAACCATGCAACGTTCTTGCAAGAACCAAACAACGTTTTCGTTGAAACCATGCAAGGTTTTTAACCGCAGTTATTAACAAGCTGTTGATAACTATGCATAATACCCCCAAAAAGCCCCTTTTTTCACTGCAAAAAGGCCCTAACTCCTCCTTTATCCCGCCATTTATCAACCATTCAAAAATCCAATATTCCGCCTCAACACCCAATCCCCTACACTTCAAGCCATTCTCACGCAGTTGAGCAAATACAACTTGCTCTTCACAATGAGCTTTCGACAACAAAACGACACCCAACAAACCACTTGGTTATCGAGCACCCTCCAAACCGGTAAGCACATTCATCGTTATCCCGCCAAACTAACACAAAAAAAAGAGCCGGCATTTTTCATCAACCTGAAAAACACCGGCTCTCCCCATACAAACCCTTCATCCTCTCCCCTAAAACCAAAATATACAATAACATCATCCACTCGAACTCACTCTATAAAACTTAAAATGAACATTCTGACTCTTTACTTCTTCAACCGCTAAGGTTTTGCTCTGTTATTATAGAATGGATATAAAACAGTCGTAAATACTACAACCAAAAAGAATATCCTTTATCTTTGTTTATAGCAGATACAACAGATTAGTTACGAATACACAGCACGATCTATATGAAAATAAAAAGAATCAACATCACGGGCTTCAAGTCTATACGAACACTAGAAATAGACCCCGACCACCAAGTAAATTTGATTGTCGGAACCAATGGCTCGGGAAAATCTTCTATTCTTCAAGCTTTGACGATTGGTCTTTCGTGGTTTACTGCCCGAATGAGAAATGCAAAATCGAATGGAATGTTGATTCATGCAAACGAGATCAATAACCTAAGTGACGATGCCTGCATTGAAATCACGCTGGATAATGATGTTACTTGGACGTTGTATAAACAGAAACCAACGGTAAGAAAGAAGTCCGGAATTAAAACCGACCTTTCTAAACTCAACATCTTTGTATCAGATTTAGTAAACAGTTATGATGTAGAACCTAATTCGGCCCAACTGCCGGTTATTGTAGGTTATAGTGTAGACCGTGCCGTAACAGAAGTACCGCTTCGCATACAAAGAAAACATTTGCTAGATCCCATGTCGATCTATTCGGGACAACTGATGGGTGCGATCAACTTCCGTGCGTTCTTCGAATGGTTTCGCGAGCGTGAAGATTTGGAAAATGAACATCGTAGGGATGACGTGAACTTCACTTCGGACAAACAACTCGATGCTGTACGCACGGCAATCAACAGGACTATGCCGGGATATAGTAACTTACGCGTAAAACGAAATCCGCGACGCATCGTTCTCGACAAAGAAGGCATCGAATTTCGACTCGAGCAACTATCCGACGGAGAGAAGTGTTACCTTGCTTTGATTGCCGATATCGCACGCCGCCTTGCTATTGGAAATCCGGGACTGCCAGACCCGTTGACGGGTGACGGCATTATTATGATTGATGAAGTAGACCTGCATCTTCATCCGGCATGGCAAAAGGAGGTAGTACCACGACTAAAGGCTACGTTTCCAAATTGTCAGTTTTTCTTATCAACACACTCCCCTCACGTAGTTTCAAATATCAAGAACTACGAAAACGAGCAGCTTATTGTGTTGAACAACGGAGATCGAATGAATATCTCGTTTAGCTCGTTTGGTAAAAATGCCGACCGCATATTGACCGAATTTTTTAGTCTTGCATCTACCCGAAATTCCGAAGCTCAACAGCATATCAAGACCTGTGTGATGATGACATAAGAGCGTGTTTCTCAAACAGTGGCTTTCGCAGTTTGATCGAATATCTTCTTAAAAACAGATAGCAACCTACATCGTTTGTTGTCGACATGCAGGTTGCTATTCCTATTTTATCTCCTCATTTATTGAAGATTCTTTATTTTACGAATTTAGACTTTAGCAAGTAATCGGCGCAGCCTTTCACGCCTTCAAATTGGGTGCCGTTGCTCATGCCTTCGAGCTCTACGAAGTAGTCTTTGTTGCCGTTGGCGTAAAACTGATTGAAGATGGTTTCGAAGTTCATCATGCCCGATTGCCCCAGCACGGAACTATCCTTTATATGCAATAGTTTAATGCGGTCGGGGTATTGCTTGAGGTAACGCACAGGATCGTTTTGTCCCATTACCGTCCAGAATACATCCATTTCGAAGAATACCAACGAAGGATCTGTCTCGCGCAAGAATACATCATATACGGCATCGCCTTTGCCGTGTCGGTTAAACTTGGCTTCCGTTCCACCGGGCACTACTTTGGCGAATTCGAAATCATGGTTGTGATAACCGAAAGGAAGACCGGCTTCTTTTACAACTTTTCCGGCATCGTTGAACACTTCGCACACGTATTGTGTCTCTTCGAGGCTTCGGGTGCTCGGCTGGCCCGGTTGCACGAGATACGTTACTCCCATCTTCGCATGGTCGTCGGCCGTTTGCTTCCAAAACTCCATGATCTGCCCTTTGTTCTCTTTGGTGTATTGATGTACCGGAGGGTTTACGTGCGAACTAAGGATAACCAAACCTGCATCATCTGCCATCTTCTTAAACTCCATCATGTCTACATTACCTACTTTTCCCGGATTGTACCCGGCAAGTTCGATTGTTGCATATCCCATGTCTTTGAGTTTCTTTAATCCTACGGGCACGTTTGCAAACAGCTCTCCTCCCAGAGAATAGATTTGAAGCCCGATGTTCTTTGCAGCCGTTGTGCGCATCGGCGCAGGCGTGTTGAATGATGCAGCTTGCATACCGGCTGCTTTGGTTGCGAATAGTCCACCCAAAGCACAAAGTGAAGTATTCTTCAGAAAGTTTCTTCTAGTTGTCATGGTCGTATTATTTAAGATTGCGCTAAAGGTAAAGTTTTATTGATAAACTAGTTATCACGATCTAAAAAAAACGAACACGCCACCGAAAATAAAAAAAGTCTGTTACCGGATCTGGTAACAGACTTTTTTACCAATCAGAAGATTGATGTGTGCAATAAAAAAATTATATTAACCGATATAGCTTTGACGTTATAAAGAGGATACGTTATTATTAATCGCGACGTCCTCCGAAAATATTCAAGAAGAACAAGAATAGATTGATAAAGTCGAGATACAACGTTAATGCTCCTATTACAGATAGTTTGCGTTGTGTTTCGGAATCATATCCGGCTCTGCTCAACTGTTTTAGTTTCTGAGTGTCGTATGCTACAAGTCCTACAAAAACCAAGACTCCTACAATGGTTATAATCCAGTACAACGTAGAGCTCTTCAAGAAGATGTTCACCACCGAGGCGATGATTACTCCGATTAAAGCCATTAACGCAATGCTACCGAATTTGGTCAAGTCTTGCTTTGTTACATATCCAAACAAACTCATTGCCCCAAAAGTTCCGGCAGTGATCATAAAAGTATATGCAATCGACTCGCCGGTGTATACACTAAAGATAAATGCCATCGTAACACCATTGAGCAGGGAGTATAGAAAGAACAGTAGCGTTGCTACGCTAGAGCTGATTCGATTGATTGCGCCCGATACGGTAAATACCAATACCAACTCGGCAATCATTAGCCCCCAAAAAAGAATTTTATTTCCATAAACGGCTTGTATCAACGACGGACTCGATGCTACATAGAAGGCCGTTCCGGCTGTAAGCAGTAATGCAAAAGCCATCCACCCGTACACTTTCGCCAGAAAGTTTGACTGGGTAGTCATTTGTCGTTCTTGTGATTGTGATAAAAAATCCATTCTATTCTAAATTTATATGCTTTACCCATACAACAAACCAAACCGCAGCTTGTTGCAACGCTTTTGCAAAAAAGATATGAAGCTTCTCTTCTACTCGGATCTCCACAATCGAATTTGGTCAATCAGGGCCTTGTTTATCTTACCATTCATATTCTGATTTTCGGGCATGACGTATCGAATCGACAATAAATTATCACCTTCTCGCAAGAAAATCCCCAACGGATTGGAGAATCCCCAATTTGACCATTCGTCGAGTCCGCGCTGTGGCATAACAAATACACCGTTGCGTTCGTTGTTGACATAAAGCGTGCGAAGCGCACATTTGTCGTCGGTATTTACCGGTCCGCTACCATTGGCATAGCGCAAATCGATGAAGTAACGTCCCGAGCGCGGTACAGTCACATTGAAATCCAATCGAATGTTGTCGGCCGTACTTACCGTAACGTAGCCCTCTCCACTGTAACCTTGTTGCGACACTTCATCGGTACGTACCATAGAGGCCATATCTAGAGCAATCACTCCAGTATCGGGATAAAAATAAATTGGCTTTCCACTATATCCGTGCAACCCTTGCGGCGTACGTGGCACTGCCATGACTTCGGTAAAAGTAGTGAAGTCGGAGAATGGAATCTTACCGTTTTTATATTCACCCGATAGCTTGCCGTTGATGTAAAGTTCGTACGAAAGCGAATCGTTGAAGTTTTCAATAGCAATTGTCGAGGTTTCTTTATCAAACTTAAAGCGCGAAGTTTCGGGCATCGACTCTACCGCTTCCATATGGATGGATTGAGGGGCAATGGCTTCATCGTCTAGAATAATCTCAACAGTATGCTTCCCTTGCAGGGTGTCGGGCACAAAGCTTTGCGCTTCGAGCGTATCGGTATCGATGATAAACTGCTTGATCTTATTGCCGGTTCCGTTGAGCGTTATATCCAATTCCGCATTTCGGTATTTCAAACCTTCCAATGTTCTCTTTCCGGGTAAAACACGCGGCACCATCGGACGAAACATCAACTTATCGGGCATAAACTCGATTCCGAAAAGGACCCGGTATACCATGGCTAAGTTACCCGCTACACTCCAAAGGCGTGTATTATCAGGATTTCCGGCAAGGCGGTAGTCTCCGCTTTGCGCCGTAAACATTTCATTGTTGGAAAGGAACAAGGCTGTGGCTCTCAACATCGATGCCATTCCGTAAGTAACAGCGGTTTCGTTGCCCGTTTGCTTGGCTGCCCAGTTGTAATAAGCTTGTACAAACGGCCAAACAGCATTGTTGAAATAAGCCTCTTCGTCGGCATCATTGGGCCAAACGGCTGTAACCCCAAACGGCGTTACGGGCATGGATGCGATCAAAGACTTCGACTGTTCACTCGTCGTTACATTAAACAATACCGCCAACGACTGCCCTAAAGCTTCACTGCTTGTAGACAAAATAGGATAGATTCCGCCATAGAGGTATTGACCGAAATAGCCTTCTTTTTCCATCCATAAATATTCGAGAATAGAAGCTCGCAATACCGAAGCCTGCGTGCGGAATTCGGAACCGGAATAGCCCAGCTGTGCCGCCATCCTAGTCATCAACATGTAGGTTTGATAGTGCAGAACATTGGTAGACAAGCCCATTGACTGATAAATATTAACAGGCTGCATCCATTCGGGATACGACTGCGCACTTTTGTTGAGATACGATTGTTCGCCCCGAAGTAAGAATGTTTTTGGATCAAGGATCGTATACAAGTCGTCTTTGAGTGAGTTCTTGATTACGGTATAAGCATAAGAGAGCCATTCTGTATCGCCGGTGATTTTGTAAATTTCCCACGCGGCAACCGTCCATACGACACGATCGGTTGCTACCGGCCAACTACCGCCGGTGCCATCGTCTTGTATGATACGCATGTTCTTGACCTTAGCAATGAGTCCGGCTTTTGCAGCTTCCGGATTCAACATTCCCAAGGCTAGGTGAATGGCATAACTGATGTTGCGTGTTCCGATTTGCGTAGAAAGGGTATCGGCTCGATAGGTGCTGTCGGCTCCCATTAGTTTGCCCAGTTCATCGACCGAGAGATTGTAAACGGCATCAACAAGTTTCTGTTCTGACGTAAAGCGAGGATATCGAGCCGGTAAGTCGGCAAGTTCGACTTTCCACGTGCGCTTGGCCGATTGACGTAGCGACTCCGGATTGAGCATCAAACGAATTTCATAGATCCCATATTGCGACGTTGCTTGCATTTTTGCATGCGTATCCCGCATGAGATTATCATAATCCCACGAAAGCGGATACTTGTTTCCCGCCACGTAGATCCCTTTAAAGTCATCTCTATAAATGGTATCGCCCGATGCGGTTGCATAGTAACCATTCGATTTGAAACTATTGAGTACCGCAGAGATATCTACGCGGACTGTGAGATTTGTATTGTAAGGTAATTCGTCGGCGTCTGCATCTACTTGCGAAGATGGGACCCCAAACAGGAAGACCGGGGTTGTTGCATCTTTTCCTTGGGGTACTACCGTGTAGCGGTGCACCTCGCCGGGTAAGAACTCATTGTTTCTACCGTTGATACAAAAACGCAAATCGAGTGTAGGATCTGCCAGGTCTTCATTGTTTTTTGTATAGTTCGTTTTTAATTCATTAGTGGATGTGGCGCGTGCTTCAAAATCATCCTGCTCGATTCGGTCGTCATAAACCGTAAAAGCATCGGATTGATAAATAACATGTGTACTTTTCTTCTCACAAGAAACGCACAATAAAATCAAAAGCGACATCCATATCTTCGACGTTTTCATAAATGCGCTACTTTTTAAATATAACAGAATGTTTACTTAAATAGTTACTGCAAAGAAACGCATTATTCGAAGAATAGATGCCGCTTGTTAGTACTGTATTGAATCAAATTTATTTTTGTTTGCGAGAGCTCCACGTTAAACCGTTGATAGGTCGCTCTTTTTCGTTAAAGACAAAGCTCAAGATGTATCCGATTACGATACTCAAGGCAATGCCCACAAGTCCGTACATCATAAAGTTTAGAGACGAATAGTTGCGCAAGACCAGTAATAGCAACGTAGAACCAATCAATCCGCACAATGCCGCATACCCTTTGATGCGCGGAATGAAGATACCGATGAAGAAAAGTCCACCCAGTCCGCTTGTAAGCAGTCCGATAAATGTATTAAATTCATCAAAGAAAGACTTCACACTGAGCGTAGACAAGACTACGGCAAGCCCCATTCCTATCGAGCAAGCAATGATCCCGCTTACTTGTGCCACGCGTACGATGGATTTGTCTTTGATATCTTTACGAATCTTCATGACAAAGTCGCATGTGATTGCGGTAGATACCGAGTTGATATTCGAGGAAAGTGTAGACATGGTTGCAGCAAAAATAGCCGCGATCAAAAGTCCCGCTACCCCGTTGGGTAGTTCATTCACGATGAAGTAAGGGAAGATTCCTTCGGCATTACTCATCGAAACGGGCAACAAATCGGGCTTCATTGTATAATAACTATACAAGGCGGTACCAATGAAATAAAACAAGACCAAAGCCGGAAGAGCAATCAAGCCGTTTGTCCAAAGACTGCGTTTGGCCGCTTTCATATCGTGCGTGGTAAAATAACGCTGAATGATGGTTTGATCCGATGAATAGGTAATCAGCGTATTGGCCATACCCGCTCCAAAGAAAATGACCCAGAAGGTAGGTTGCGAAAAGTCGAAAGCAAAGTCGAGCATCTTAAACTTGTGCGCTTCCTCCGCAATCTGAATGGTTTCGCCCAGTCCGCCTGTTTCAAAAACGATGTATATAACCGAGAGTAAAGCTCCGCCGAGCAAGATGCCTCCTTGAATAACGTCTCCCCAGATTACCGCCTCAACCCCACCAATGGTTGCATACAACAGGGTGATGATCGACATGATAAGAATACAGGTAAGGATACTAATGCCGGTTACGGTCGATAGTGCGACCGATGGCAAATAGAGCACAATCGCAATGCGCGTAATCATAAAGATGATAAAGAGCAGACTCGACACCAAACGTACCGACACGTTAAATCGGTATTCGAGGTATTCATAGGCACTGGTAAGATTCAGTTTCCGAAAGAAAGGAAGATACCAATGGATGATAACCGGCGCAATGAGCAAGATGGAGAATGACATGGGAAAGTAAAGCCAATTCGATGTGTACGTCTTGGCCGGAATTGCCATAAAGGTAATCGCGCTCAAGGTGGTTGCAAAGATACTGATACCGGCTGCCCACCATGGGATTTGCCCTCCTCCTTTAAAGAACTGATCGGATGTCTTTGCTTTTCTGCTAAAGTAAAAGCCAATCCCTACCATCAGCAGGAGGTAAAGTATCAATACCACATAGTTGAAGAATCCGAACGAGGCATGATGATAAAACTTCGCTGTAGACAGGTCGCTTCCATCAAGCAACCACAAGGCATCGTCCCAAAAGATCGAAGCAAAGTGTGCTCCTTGCGATGTATCCCAATCTTGAATGGGAATCACCGTCTTACTGATGGTGTGAAATGCCCACACTTTCCCATCGATGTTGGGAAACAAAATATGATGGGTGCCCCATGCCGAAGCGATAGAACGCTCGAACGAGGGTAATACTTGTTTTACTTTTTCTGTAGCTGTCTCTTCAAACCAATCGTGTAGTGATGCCGAATAGGAAAATATCTTTTGACCAAAGATATACAAACGGTCTTCTACGCCGTTGTTTTGTACTACGCATGCTCCGTCTACCATGGATGAAACAGGCAAAGCCGGCATCGACTGCCAACCTTGTTTCAACTTATGCAGATCGAGCATCCATACTTGGTTTGACGGTGTTCCGTCTTGGATACCGCCGGCCAGAATGAGTTTGTTCTTCAAGACCCCAAAGCCCGCTCGATAGATCGAAACGGGAAGTTGCGGTAATTCCTTGAATGATCCCAAGCTATCGGATACCATAAAGACATCCGAAACCGGTCCTTGTGGTGTTATTCCTCCTGCAAGAATAACACCTTGCGAGGTGGAACAGTATGCCGGAAAGGCAATGGATTGTGGGAGTTTGAAGATTTGTTTTTGCGTATATCCGTCAGGGGTTTTTCGTACACGATACACGTCGTTGCCAACAAATGTAAAGTGTCCGTTAGAGGTATCGGTAACCCCTCCTCCGTAAAGAAGGGTATTGCCCGACTTACCGATAAAGCTCCCCTCCAAAACCTTGTTTTGTAAGGGAAGTCTCGGTTCTATAGTCATTTCGTGTACTACATCGCTTGCCGACAAAGCGGCACACGATATAATCCATATAAATAGGTTGATTAGTATGTGTTTCATGGTGGATCTAAGGTGGATGGTTATCTACAATCGCTGTTAGCCCTTGGCTATTATTTCGCTACTTAATTGCCAACCTTTTAGCAACATGCGCGGAATATGGAAAGGACCTTTAAAGAAGTTCCCCTTAGCCGGTTGTGATACGCTTCCGTCTTTGTGAAGGTAACCATACCATTCGCCGTAGACTTTATCGGGGAAGTGGGTAAATTGATAGGTATGTATCTTTTTATGCCAGTCGAGATACTTCTCGTCTTTGGTGGCTTGGTAGGCATAAAGCGTAGCAATGAGTGCTTCGTTTTGTGGCCACCAAAACTTCATATCGTGCCAGTACTCTTGTGGTGGGAAGTTTTTGCAATCACGGAAATAAAGAATTCCGCCGTGCTGCTCGTCCCATCCCCACTGCCACGACCAGTCGAGTATGGTTGTTCCCATCTCCACTAGTTCTTTATCCCATCCGCGGTGTTTCGCTTCTTCGAGAATAAACCATGCAGTCTCGATGGAGTGCCCCGGGTTGATGCATCGCCCGTCGATGGAGTTTATAAACTCACCGTTAGGACCTACCGTCTCTAATACTGCTTTGAATTCAGGCTTCATAAAGTCTCGCTTGATCTCCTGAATCGATTCTTCGATTTGCTGATCAAGTATCGGATCTTGAATGACCTTTCTGATTTCATAGGCCGTATTGATAAGAATCATACACATGGAGTGCCCTTTTGCGTCTCTGGCTCCCGGGATATTCTTAGGTTGCAATAAGCCCGGTGTATTTTTGTAATGCAGAATCAACTTAAATAGATCTAGGGCTTTTTGCGCGTAACTCATATCGCCCGAAGCTTTTGCATACGCGGCAAAGGCGATGGCTGCAAAGGTTTCAGAAAATACATAGCGACGTTTGCGAAGCGGTGTCCCGTCTTCTAGGTTGAGAAAATACATACGACCGTCGGTGTCAAAGCAGTGTTTTTCGAGGAAGTCTATTCCGTGCTTCGACATTTCTAACCATTCTTTACGTGGCTCTACCTCATTGTACATGGAAGCAAGTAGCCATGCAAATCGGCCGTGGATCCATACTACTTTGGTCGTATCCATTACGGTTCCGTCACGATCAAGGGCAAACGTGAATCCACCAAACTCACGGTCTACGCTGTGCTCAAGCCAAAACGGTACAATGTTATTAACGAGTTCATCGTGGTATATCTGAGCGTATTCTTTTAGGTATTCTGTTTTGTTTTTCATGAAAATAAGGTTTATAACAACTGGTCTTATTTATTGCAACGACTAAAGAAGTCGATTTCGTCTAATTCTGCTTTAAGGCAAGTTACTTCGTGGTCTGTCATGCTTCTAAATGGCGTACGATTGTCGCCCAAGTCGAGCCCTAAGAACTTCATGATCTTTTTACCTGCTACGATATTACCGCGATAGTTGCAAATAACATTGATTACTGCTTGCGCAAAGTTTTGTAGTTCGCGAGCCTTTTCAATATCGCCTTCTTTCCAAGCTTCGAGAATACCATTTAGAACCAAACCGTTGTAGTTGGTTGTTCCTCCGATACCACCTTGTGCTCCGCCCAATGCTAAACTTGCAAGGATGGTTTCATCTTGTCCGTGCAACATGTCGAACTTGCCATCTTTATACAAGCGACATTGGTTGTATTCGTATAAGTTTTCGTATGTGTATTTAATGCCTGCGAAGTTTGGAATGCGTCCGTCTACTGCTTCCAAGAAAGGAACCATTGGCAAGAAAACGCCGCTCAATGCCGGTATGTGGTAAAAATAGAAAGGAAGCTCCGGTGCTCCACATGCGATTTCTTCGCAATATTTTACCAACTCTTCTACGCGTGTAACTTTCGGAAATGGAGATGCCATAGCGCCAATACCCCAAGCACCGATCTCTTGTGCATGCTTTGCAAGGTTATGACTTGATTTTACACAGGTACTTCCTACGTGAACGATTACTTTAAAGTCAGCTTCTGAATATTTCATCCATTCCTCTGCAATTTGCATACGTTCTGCTTCGGTTAGCATATAACCTTCACCGGATGATCCGTTAATAAAAACTCCTTTTAAACCATTACGTTTCAATAATGCTGCATATGCTGCTATTGGTTCTAAGTTTACTTCGCCATTGGGATAAAAAGGCGTGAAAGGTGCGTTAATAAGGCCTACAATCTTTTCCATATATTAATTAAATTATTTAACAACAAATTAGCCACCCATAAAAAACTTTTAATGCGACTAGATTGCAAATAAATAC
>X396_Morelets_crocodile__coassemble_39_pt1 | contig 19405 bp, 14 predicted proteins | sample X396_Morelets_crocodile__metabat2_low_PE_001 | metagenome-assembled genome bin X396_Morelets_crocodile | reverse complement strand
GGTATTTAGTAAGGATGTGGCATTGTTGGTGGGTTTGAACCTCCTTTTTCTAATAAAAGGGTAAATAAACTTGCTTAAAAAGACTATTTATTGTTTTATATTAACCAAACGACGGAAGTTTAAAAGATTATATTTACCTTTCAAGCATAAAATTAATGCATAGAATATATAATTTAATTTATAGTCAATATACCATATATCATGGAAACAAATTATGAAATCAGGTATGCTGCTAATCCAGTGGACGCAAAAGCATACGATACGCAACGTTTACGTGCCGACTTTCTTATCGAATCTTTATTTTGTGATGATGCGGTTAATATGACCTATTCAATGTATGATCGAATGATTGTCGGAGGGGCCATGCCTGTAAAAGAAGAGCTATTATTAGAAGCGATCGAACCGTTAAAAGCTCCTTTCTTTCTACATCGCCGCGAACTTGGAATCTTTAATGTTGGAGGAGACGGTGTAGTTCAGGTTGGAGAGAAAGAGTTTCCGATTTCATATAAAGAAGCTCTTTACTTAGGAGCCGGAGATCGCGAAGTTATTTTCAAAAGCAAAGATGCCGCAAACCCGGCGAAGTTTTACTTCTGTTCGGCTCCGGCACACAAAACATATCCAGATCGTTTGGTAACGAAAGCAGATGCTGTAGTTGCGGAAATGGGTTCCTTAGAAGGATCGAATCATCGTTGCATTAATAAGATGCTAGTATGTCAGGTATTGGAAACATGCCAACTTCAAATGGGTATGACCGAACTAAAACCGGGAAGCGTTTGGAATACGATGCCGGCACATACACACGCACGTCGTATGGAAGCTTATTTCTATTTTGAAGTTCCGGAATCACAAGCAGTGTGTCATTTTATGGGTGAAACCAACGAAACGCGTCACATTTGGATGAGCAACGAACAAGCCGTGCTTTCTCCGGAGTGGTCTATTCACTCGGCTGCAGCAACATCAAATTATACATTTATCTGGGCTATGGCTGGCGAAAACCTAGACTATAGTGATCAGGATTTCTGCAAAAATACTGAACTACGATGATACAACAATTATTCTCCTTAGAAGGAAAAGTTGCATTGGTAACAGGAGCAACACACGGTATCGGAATGGGATTGGCCGTAGCATTAGGTAAAGCAGGAGCAAAAGTTGTATACAACGCACGTGATCCTAAAAAGCTAGAACAAGCAGCCATTGATTATAAAGAAGCAGGTGTTGATGCTGTTGGTTATCGATTTGATGTAACCAACGAAGCTGAAGTAGAAGCAGCTATTGCAAAGATTACTGCGGAAGTAGGTCCGATTGATATACTGGTAAATAATGCAGGTATTATTAAACGAATCCCCGCGTTGGAGATGACAGCGCAAGAGTTTCGAGAAGTGGTCGACATAGACCTTACGGCTCCATTCATTGTGGCAAAAGCTGTTGCTCGTGGAATGATCGAACGTCGTTCGGGTAAAATCATTAATATTTGCTCGATGATGAGCGAACTTGGACGTAATACCGTTTCTGCGTATGCTGCGGCAAAAGGTGGGTTGAAAATGCTCACTAAAAACCTAGCTACCGAATGGGCTAAGTACAATGTACAAGTAAACGGAATTGGTCCGGGGTATATTGCAACGTCGCAAACCGCACCCATTCGCGTAGACGGACATCCTTTCAATGAATTCATCATTCGTCGTACGCCAGCCGAACGTTGGGGTGAAGTAGAAGATCTTGCCGGCTCTTGCATATTCTTGGCTTCAAAAGCATCAGACTTCGTAACCGGACATGTGTTGTACGTAGACGGAGGTATTCTAGCCTCATTAGGAAAAGCATCGCACGAAGCATAAAAGATACATTTACAACCTATGAAAAAGATTCTATTATTAGTTGCATCGTGCATATTAGTTGCCTGCAATAGCAATCAAACAACAACCGTATCACTTAGCAATCCGTTGGCTATCGATCGCGTAGCGGAAGTTGTCGAAATACCTTTGAGCGAAATTAGCAGTAAAGTCGTATTACAAGAAGGAGAGAGCTATGAGGTAAAGAATGACAAAGGAGAAGTTGTTCTCTCTCAAATATCATACGATCAGGCGGGAACTCCTACTGCATTGCTTATTCAAGCAACAGTGCCGGCAGCAACGCAAGTTGATTACACCATAGGGAAGGCTGCAGCAACGCAAGTAGACTCGAAAGTATATGGACGTTTCGTTCCTGAAAGAAAAGACGATTATACATGGGAAAATGATAAAGTCGCATTTCGTGTATATGGTCCTACTCTTGAAAAAACTGGAGAGATTAGCAACGGTATCGATATTTGGGTAAAGTGCACTCCTAATTTAGTTATCGATAAATGGTATGAGAACGACCTTTCGGGGAAGGCATCGTATCATGCAAATCATGGCGAGGGGCTCGACTTTTACAAAGTAGGTCGTACATTAGGAGCAGGAGCAATGGCTCCGTTTGTGGGAGATTCGCTTCGTCTAGGCAACAACTTTACAAGCTACAAGACCATTGATAATGGTCCGCTTCGTACGTCTGTCGTTTTGCAATACGCACCCTATAAGGCAGCGAATGTAGATGTGAAGGAAACGCGGTTTATTTCACTTGATGCCGGAAGTCACTTGAATAAAGTAACAACCACGTATCAGTTCGACGGAGATCCGATTCCTGTAGCTGCCGGACTTATAACCCGCAAGGATGCCGGAAGCACAACCGTAAATGCAGAAAAAGGGTATGCTTTTTATGCTGAGCCCGAAGATGCAACAAACGGTGTGATTTACACCTCTTTGGTGGCCGATTCGCCGGTGCGTGACTTTAAGTTGTCTGAAGATCACTTGTTGATGGTCGGAGAAACACCCTCAAACGCAGGCTACTCTTATTATTGTGGAGGTGGCTGGAGCCAAGGAGGTTATCCTACAGCAGCATCATGGCAAGCTTATCTTGACAACTTTGCGCAAGGCAAACAGGCTCCTATCGAAGTATCGATCCGATAATTTGATTTTCAAACACAACAATCTTGTTGGTAACTATAACCTAATTACCTTTTACACACCAGAGACAATAATCGGGATCGAAGCATACGCTTCGGTTCCGGCTCATGTCTTGCTAGAATTACCTTAAGAAGAATCATGAAAACTTTTCTAACTATTCTTGCTACAACAGCATTTTCTCTGCAAGTATTCGCAGCAGATGCTACAAAAATAGCTTCGATGCAAATGTCGGAAGTTATCAGTCTGGGCCTTGATCGGGCCAAAGAACAATCCATCCTGATGGCTGAAGCCCTAAAAGATAAGCCGGGTCGTTTGCCTAAATCAACAGATAAAGAGGGCAAACTATCTACATCCGATTCACGTTGGTGGTGCAGCGGTTTCTTTCCCGGAGTGCTTTGGTACACATACGAAGGCACGAACGACCCGGAACTGAAAGAGTGGGCTCGCATGTACACCGCACGTATCGAGCGTGAGAAGTATACGACAAACAATCACGATGTGGGCTTTATGCTTTATTGCAGCTTTGGAAACGGACTTCGCCTTGGCGGTTATGATGCTTACAAAGAAATATTACTTACCGGTACCGAATCACTGAGCACACGTTATAAAGACAATGTGGGTGCGATTCGCTCATGGGATTGGAATCAGAAAGTATGGCAATATCCCGTGATCATTGACAACATGATGAATCTCGAGTTGATGATGTGGGCCGCAAAAGAATCAGGCAACAAGCGTTTTGCCGAAATGGCAATGTCGCATGCCGACAAAACAATGAAGAATCATTTCCGTAACGATTATAGCTGTTATCATGTTGTTTCGTACGATAGGATAACAGGCAAGCCGCACAAGAAACAAACATGGCAAGGCTATGCCGACGAGTCGGCTTGGGCGCGCGGACAAGCTTGGGCGCTTTACGGATATACGATGATGTATCGCGAAACAGGCCAAAAACGTTATTTAAATCAAGCAAAAAAAGTGGCCGAATATATTATGAATCATCCGAATTTGCCGGAAGACAAGATTCCGTACTGGGACTTCAACGCACCTCAAATTCCGAATGAAGAGCGCGATGCTTCGGCCGGTGCACTTATTGCCTCTGCGCTGATCGAGTTGAGTCAATTCACAAAAGGTGATTTCTCGAAGAAATGTCTTGATGTAGCCGAAACGCAAGTAAGAGCTCTTACTTCGGATGCTTATTTGGCAGAGGAAGGTACAAATGGAAACTTCATCCTTAAGCATAGTGTTGGGGCGAAACCGTTGAAATCGGAAGTAGATGTTCCGCTTACCTATGCCGATTATTATTATGTAGAAGCACTAATTCGTTACAAAAAACTATTGGAACAATGAAAGCAATCGTAAAACAACTATTCCTAGGCGCGGCTTTGGTTTGTCAGCCATTGATCGCACTGGCCGACGGTGTATCTGATCGTCAGGTATGGGTGGAAAGTATCGTGAAAATATCAGATCCAGTCTTGGTAAATCTGAGCAACAATACACTTCGTAAGAACATGCCATGCGAAAGCTTGGATAAAAATAGAGTCGGAGCCACCCACCTCGAAGCCGTAGGGCGCTTGTTGTGTGGTATCGCACCATGGCTCGAGCTCGGTCCCGACAATACGCCCGAGGGAAAGCTGCGTGAGAAATACATCAAAATGACTTTGAAAGGTTTGGGCAACGCTGTTGATCCGAGTTCTCCCGATTATTTGGTATTTGGCGGACCGCAATACCAACCGTTGGTAGACGCAGCTTTTCTTGCGGAAGGATTGGTGAGAGCGCCAAAGCAACTTTGGGGTCGAATGGATAAAAAGACGCAAGAGCGCTTGATTACCGAATTGAAGCGTAGTCGTGAAATCAAACCTTGGGAAAACAACTGGCTGTTGTTTGCTTCGATGGTTGAGGCGGCTTTGCTCGAATTTACCGGAGAGTGCGATATGAATCGCCTTACTTATGGTATCAATAAGTTTAGAGACGAATGGTACAAAGGCGATGCCTGGTATGGCGATGGGCCGACCTTTCATATGGATTATTACAATAGTTTTGTGATTCACCCCATGATTCAAGATGTATTGATGGTGATGGAAAAACACAACATTGAAGGTGCTGACTTCCTTGAAGTGCAAACACCCCGTTTTGTTCGCTTTGCCGAGCAACAAGAGCGTTTCATTTCACCTGAAGGTACTTACCCTGTTGTAGGTCGTTCGATTGTGTATCGTTTTGGCTGTTTTCACCAATTGGCACAAGCGTCGTTGCTTAATTTGTTGCCAAAGACTGTAACTCCTGCTCAGGTTCGTTGCGCACTTACCGCAGTAATCAAGAATCAATTGGAATCGCCGGACAACTTCGACGCAAATGGTTGGCTTACCAATGGTTTTACCGGAAAGCAAATAGAAATGTCGGAGACCTACATTTCTACAGGAAGTCTTTACTTATGTGCGATGGGATTACTACCTTTAGGTCTAAGTCCGGATGCTCCGTTTTGGGCAGATCCAGATGCAGACTGGACATGTAAGAAGGCTTGGAGCGGACAAAAGGTTAAGGCCGATCACGCACACAAGAAGTAAAAAAGAAATTCTGATCTGCCGCGGCGCAACTTCCATGCAATGCGGATTTACATACAGAACACAACTGCTTTGATGCGATCGTTTCACAGCATCGAAGCACGGGTTAGTTAAGTTTATTGTTTAGTTAAGGTTAAAACCTTCTTTGTTTACTTGTAAAAGAGCAGACATCGAAGGTTTTTTTCGTGTCCTCAAATCGTTATCTTTGTATCCGTAAAACAGAATAAAACGAACAATATATGCATATATTCTATACACCCGATATCGAAAAGCTGAGTCAGCTTCCCGAGGAAGAATCACAACACTGCGTAAAAGTGCTTCGTCTTACCGAAGGCGAGCGCATTCGTCTTACCGACGGAAAAGGAAACTTCTACGATGCCGAAATAACCTATGCACATCCGAAAAAGTGCGAAGTGAAGATCGTGGAAAAGATTGAGCAGAAAAAGCAGTGGGACTTTGTGATTAAAATGGCTGTAGCTCCCACTAAAAATATGGATCGTATCGAGTGGTTTGCCGAGAAAGCCACCGAGATTGGGATGGATGCCTTTACGTGCTTAAAGTGTCGCTACTCAGAGCGTAAAGAAGTAAAGCCGATTCGTCTCGAAAAAATATTGATATCGGCCATGAAGCAATCCCTAAAGGCTCGCATTCCGGAGCTCGAAGGAATGACACCCTTTAAAGAAGTCGTGACAGCACCGTTTGAGGGACGTAAATTCATCGCTTATTGCTCCGATGTACATCCGAAGCGCTTGATCAAAGACCTGTACAAGAAGGGTGAAGATGTGCTGATTCTAATTGGGCCGGAAGGAGACTTTAGTGATGAGGAGGTAGCGTTGGCGTTGGCCAATGGCTTTGAGCCGATATCGCTTGGCGAAAGTCGACTTCGTACCGAAACAGCTGCATTAGCCGCACTTCAAACGGTACATGTATTAAACCAATAAGCGCACGCTCGGTGCGTAAAAATAACCACGCAGCGTGAGTGAAATCAAGCACGCTCCGTGAGTAAAAACAGCGACGCTGCGTGAGCAAAAACGTTCACGCAGCGTCGCTGTTTTCTTTATTCCCCGATGAGGGTACATACGGTAGCTTGGGCTACGCGAATGAGATCGTCGGGATTTATTTCGATTTGCAAGCCTCGTTGTCCGGCACTTACATAAATCTTGTCAAAAGCTTTGCAGCTCTCGTGAATGTAGGTTGGGAAGTGCTTCTTCATCCCTACGGGCGAGCAGGCCCCACGAATATATCCGGTAGTAGGCAGCAGCTCTTTCATCAGAATCATCGCACAACTTTTATTTCCCGATACTTTAGCGGCAAACTTCAAGTTCACTTCGTCGGCTCCCGGAATGATGCAAACAAAATGTCCGGTTTTATCACCCTTTAGTACGAGTGTCTTAAATACCTGTGCCACATCTTCGCCTAGTTGTTCGGCCACATGCACGGCACTAAGGTCCGATTCATCTACCTCATAGGGAACTAGGTTGTACTTCACGCCTGCTTTGTCGAGCAGGCGGGCAGCATTTGTCTTATTTATTTTCATACAGATAATGATTTAGCATCCAAGTTGTTTTTACGCAGCAAGTCGTATCCACTAACGCTTTACTCTACATCGATCAGCGAAAGACCGATACGTTTGCGCTCTTTGTCGATAGATACAACCTTGGCACGTACCTCTTGGTTCAACGAAACATATTGCGACGGGTCGTTTACAAACTGCTTAGCCATGTGCGACTTGTGAATCAGTCCGTTTTCTTTGATCCCGATGTTGACGAAACAGCCAAAGTTGGTAATGTTATTTACAATACCGTTTACAACCATTCCCTCCTTGAGGTCGTTCATCGTACGAATCTCTTTGCTAAAGGAGAAAGCCTTTTTACGGTCGCGTGGGTCGCGTCCCGGTTTGTCTAGCTCTTTTAGGATATCCTGAATCGTAGGTAAACCTACCGTGTCACTCAAGTAACGAGCCGGATCAATTTGCTTGCGCAAAGCTTCGTCGCTCATCAACTGAGAAACCGAGCAGCCCAGGTCTTTGGCCATTTGCTCTACAATGTAATAACTTTCGGGGTGTACGGCCGATGCGTCGAGCGGGTTTGTTCCGTTTTGAATGCGTAAGAAACCGGCACATTGTTCAAATGCCTTTTGTCCCAGACGTGCAACTTTAAGCAATTCTTTTCTGGTTTTGAAAGCACCGTTTTCGGCACGATAATCTACGATGTTTTGTGCCAATGTAGGGCCAAGACCCGAGATATATGTGAGCAAGTGCTTGCTAGCGGTATTTAGATTTACTCCCACAAGATTCACGCAATATTCTACCGTACGATCCAGTGAAGCCTTTAGTTTCGATTGGTCAACGTCGTGTTGGTACTGACCCACACCAATTGATTTCGGATCAATCTTTACCAGTTCGGCCAGTGGATCCATCAATCGGCGACCGATACTCACGGCACCACGCACCGTAACGTCGTATTGAGGAAACTCATCGCGTGCTACTTTTGAAGCCGAATATATGGATGCTCCGCTTTCGTTGACTACGAACGATGATACTTTTTTATATTGTTTTACCGCGTCGATCAACTCTTGTGTTTCGAAGCTAGCCGTACCGTTTCCGATTGCTACAGCTTCGATTGCGTACGAGTCGATAAGGTTCGACAGTTTTGATATCGATTTACTCCATTCCTTTTGAGGCGCATGAGGGTAAATTGCTTCGTTATGGATCAAGTCGCCTTGCTCGTTGAGGCATACTATTTTACAACCGGTACGAAATCCGGGGTCAATAGCCAACGTGCGCACTTGTCCCAATGGAGACTCGAGCAATAGCTGACGCAGGTTGTCGGCAAATACCTTGATTGCTTCTTCGTCTGCCTTTTCCTTGCATTTGGCCAAGGTTTCGTTCTCGATAGACGATTTGAGTAATCGTTTGTACGAGTCTTCCATTGCCTCTTTTACCAACTGCGAACACTGATTTCTTCCTTTTACGTATTTGCGCTCGAGTGCTTCCAATGCTTCGTCATTGTCTGCTGCAACGGCTAGTTTTACGATGCCTTCCTGTTCTGCTCGACGCAAGGCCAAGAAGCGGTGTGAAGGACAACGAAGCAAAGACTCTTTGTGGTCAAAATATTCACGATACTTTTCACCTTCTTCCTCTTTACCTTTTACCACCTTCGACTTAATTTCGGAAGTGCGATCGTATACCCTGCGTACACGGTTTCGGGCAAATTCATCTTCGCTGATCCACTCGGCAACGATATCCATCGCGCCTTTCAATGCGCTTTCGGCAGATGGGACCTCGTCGTTGATAAAGCGGAGCGCTTTTCCTTCTGGGTCGTTCTCGTTTTGAAACATCAGCAATTGTGCCAACGGTTCCAAACCTCGTTTGCGGGCAAGCTCGGCTTTGGTTTGTCGTTTTGGCTTGAAGGGAAGGTAGATATCTTCTAATTCCGAACTTTCCCATGTGCTTTCGATGCGCGATTTCAAAGCATCGGTAAGTTTATCTTGTTCTGCGATAGAGGAAAGAATGGTTTCTTTACGCGCTTGCAGTTCGCACAACTTTTGATAAGTCGTATCAATGGCTCCGATCGCAACCTCGTCGAGTCCGCCGGTAGCCTCTTTACGGTAGCGGGCAATAAACGGTATTGTAGCACCATCTGTCAAAAGCTTTACGGTAGCCTTAACCAGGCGTTCGGGTATATTTACTTTGCGGGAAAGTATCGGAAGTATAGTATCGATCATAATCTGAGACTTTATGTTTGAGAAGCAAAAGTAATAAATTATCACAATTTATTTTTTGATCTCACTTCTATAAACCTTGCATGCTCTGGTTCTAGATTTTTAGTTCTTCTTAAATTCTTTGAAATATCGGATAAAATGAATCGTAACATGTTAATAAAGCTCTGTTAACTAACATCTTCTTTGATTCCTTGTTTTGTAAGGAAGAAACAGAATTACTGTCATATGAAAAAGCTAGCACTATTAATAAGTATTCTTACTGTAGTAATATACAGTTGTTCGGATGAAGAAAATACGTTAACACCTACCATCCCCGAAATCGAGTCGGGAAAGACATTGGTTTCTTTTGCGATCGGACATGCCGATGATACCAAATCGGTGGAAGATAATAAGACTGAGATAACACAGTTAATGATGCAGCCGGGATTAAGTTCAGACGTGCAGCCTTTAGCAGTGGAAGTTCAACAAATAGCGACCAAGAGCTACGAGGCTTTGCGCATTGATAGCACTTTGCGTGTTGTAGTCTACAAACGTCGACCCGGTGGAAGTACTCCCGATCCGGCTTTGGATCAATTTATAGCAACCAATACGTATGTCGTAAATAATGAATACAACCTGACGCCTACACTCGTAGATAGTGCCGGAAGTGTAAAGAGTGGAAAAGCAAGTCCGTTGTATTTGATGAATGATACATATGATTTTTATGCATATACCCCTGCAATTCCCTTATCAAATGATTCGCTGATTAAGATTAACAATGGGTATGATTTTGCAGCGGCAATGGCAGAAAATATAACAATCGATGAGTTGAAATCGAATGTTATGTTTCCCAATCTCAACCGTCAAATGGCGCGAGTGCAGTTTACGATTCAACCCGATCAAAGTTATCCCGATGCCAATTCAATTAAAATTGGAGAACTCGGAATGAATTTGTTGCATACCTCGGCTGCTCCCTACACCTTGAAGTTAGGAGACAATATCATAGCTACACCTGATACAACGGATAATCAAGTGATCAAGTCCTCGAAGTTTATTCAAACATTGGCAAACCAAGTTCAAGGAGTTGATTACCTTTTGCCCAAAATACCAGGTTCATTATATGTCTATTTCAATTTAGCAATAAATGGAGTAGTACAAACTTATATCGCTATCATGCCCAATGTTACGTTCAAAAGCGGTTATAACTATTTATATAATGTGCTAATTAAGGAAAATGGATCTACAGCGGTGCAGCAGGCCAACTGCTATATGGTTTTACCCAATCAGTCGCTTACATTTCCGGTTGCTCAGGCGGTGAATGGCGGAGCTAACCCGGTAGGGCCTTGGACTGCATCTGTGTATTGGCAAACCTCTCCTTCATTTCTTACGGTGAGTAGTACGAGTCAAAAAAATGGTACGATAACAGTGAGTACAACCGGTACTGGAAATGGATTGGTCGTGCTCAAGCAATATGGACGTATCTGCTGGAGTTGGCATATCTGGGGTACAGACTATAATCCGTCATTAACAACAGGGTTTACGGCATCCGGCAATGTGATTGAAGTAGAAGGTGGTGAGGTGCATCGGTATAATAATGATTTCTTCTCAACGACCAATAAGGTGATTATGGATCGTAACTTAGGGGCTTTGACCTCTCAGCCGAACGATTCGAGTGCCTACGGTATGTTGTATCAATGGGGACGCAAAGATCCGTTTCTGCCTTCAGGGCTGAAAGTGCAGGGAGTTAATACTTCTGTCTATGGAGGACCTGTGCGGTTACAAACCTCAATCAGTAATCCAACTGTGTTTTATTATTCAGGATTTCTTTATTATAACTGGGCAGTTTATCCCGGTGAGTATTGGGAAGATGATGCGAAGACTATATTCGATCCATGCCCTCCGGGGTGGCGTGTTCCCGATGATGATGTTTGGGATGGATTCACACAAACCAACATTGTTCAAGATCCTTCGGGTAAAGGAATAATATATAACCCATCAAACTCGTTTTTTCCTTTTACCGGCGAGCGTGGATATCAATATGGCAACTTCAAAAACGTAGGTACTGCCGGATACCAATGGAGCTCGGATGAGAGTTCGGGTATTATTGATTTTATCGACTACGGAGAGTCCTTCTTCTTTTCGGCTGTAGGGATTAACGATACCTATAACCTGCCAAAGGCATCGGGACTTTCGGTGCGATGCGTCCAAGATTAAAGCACTCGGTATAAGGAGTAGAAGAGGTGTTGTGCAGCATAAGCAAAGCAACTGCATGGTTTTTATTGTATATTTGTTTCGAAACGTTTATTTTAACAATAAAAACTTAGAACAATGAATTCTAAAACAATTCTTTCTACTCCGGCGCATATCAATTGGATTGATTTTGCGCGTGTGGTTGCTTGTTTTTTGGTTGTATTGGCTCACTGTTGTGATCCTTTTGTAGCGCGCTTCGACGATAACCCGGTCGAGTTTCTTTCAGGTGCAGCTTGGGGGAGTGCCGTGCGTCCGTGTGTTCCGCTTTTCGTAATGATTTCGGGCGTACTCCTTTTGCCTGTGAATATGGATACGCATACGTTTTATAAGAAAAGGCTTACGCGTATCATCGCTCCATTGGTATTTTGGGGAATTGTAACGCCGATTTTGTATTATGGATATGTAAACAGTGGAGTACAACCAACCAATCTAAATCTTGCAGATTATACAACCTCTGAAATGTTGGTAAAGATCTTGACCTTTCCACTCAACTTTAATTACGACATCATTCCGTTGTGGTACTTGTATATGCTTATCGGCTTGTACTTGTTTATGCCTATCATTACACCATGGTTGCAGTCGGCAACGAAAAAAGACTTGAAGCTCTTTCTTTATATTTGGGGCTTTACGATGGTGGTGCCTTACCTGCAAATGGCAGCGCCGTTGTTGGGCTATAAAGGCAATTATGGCAACATGGGACTGTTTGGGGTGGTAGATTGGAACGCATTTGGTACGTTCTATTACTTCTCGGGCTTTTTGGGCTACCTAGTTTTAGCTTTCTATCTAAAGAAATATCCGTTGGGCTGGTCGTGGGGCAAAACATGGGCTGTTGCTGCACCACTTTACATCGTAGGATATTGCATCACGTATTTCGGATTCGTGCTTACACAGAAATATTATCCGGGAAGTTATGCTCAGCTCGAAATCATTTGGTATTTCTACGGACTGAATGTGTTTATGATGACTATTGCCGCATACATACTATTGCAAAAGGTAAATATAAAGAATGAGCGCTGGGCAAAAGCATTTGCATACGTTGCTAAACTAACATTCGGAATTTACTTGTGTCACTTCTTGTTGGTGCAAATCGGATACGACTTTGTCTATAACACAATCCCTCTAGCACCGGCATTACAAATCCCTATTATTGCGGTATTGGCCTTCACAGCCTCGGCAATTGTGGTGCGATTGTTGTCAAAACTTCCAAAAAGCAAGTATATCATCGGTTAAATCTCTGCTAGCTGTCTCTATTTTGTGTAGCTTTGCAGTAAAATACAGAATATGGTAAACGTAGGACGATATAATACACTAAGAGTGGTAAAAGAGGTAGACTTTGGAGTTTATCTTGATGGGGGTGATGGTTTGGAGATTCTTCTACCTACCCGCTATGTGCCCGAAAATTGCAACGTAGATGACGAGATAGAGGTATTTATCTATCATGACAACGAAGGACGCCTTATTGCGACCACGGCTCGTCCGTATGCGCAAGTTGGCGAGTTTGATGTGATGGATGTGCGCAATACTTCAGCGTTGGGAGCTTTCCTTGACTGGGGAATTATGAAAGATATACTAGTTCCTTTTGGCGAGCAAAACGGAAAAATGCGCGAAGGCGGTTCGTATTTGGTGCATGTGTACCTTGACGAGAAAACCGGACGCGTAGTGGCTTCGGCTCGTATTGGTCGCTTTTTGAGTCAGGAAGCACCGGAATATCAATACAACGAAAGGGTAGATCTTCTTGTTGCCGAAGAATGTGATATGGGATACAAGGTAATCATCAACAACAAACACATGGGGTTGCTTTATCGCAACGAAGTGTTTACGGTGTTGATGAAGGGAGACCGTCTATTCGGTTATATAAAGGAAGTGCGTCCTGATGGTAAGATCGACGTGTCGATGCACAAGCTTGGCTATGGCAAAGTAGATACGGTTTCTGAACGTATTCTAGAGTCGCTTCGTGAAAACGATGGCTACTTGGAAGTAAACGACAAAACAGATGCCGGCAAAATCTATGCAGTATTTGGCTGTAGCAAGAAGGCTTTCAAGCAAGCATTAGGATCATTATACAAACAACGCCTTATCCGTTTCGAAGAAGACGGTATCGAGTTGGTTGATACAGAAGACGAAAGCGCTGATTAAATAATCGCAAGGTATCGTGAATAAGTATAAAGGAAACTGAAAATAGTTCACTGAAATGAAAATAAAGATAGTTTCTTACAATCTTTATTATCTTTGTCTCAATGAATATAAAAAATAAGAGAATGAAGAAGTTACTATTATTCATGACGCTGATCGTAATGGCGGTTTCCGCTAAAGCTCAGCAACGAGGCGATATGTCGGTAGGTACAAGCGTAGGTTACGGTTTTGGAAATAAATCGATGTATTGGGGTATCGACTACAATTATAGCATTACGGATGCGTTTCGTATTGCACCGTCGTTTACATACCAATTTAAGAACCACGGGCGTAGTGCCGCAATGATCGATGCAGACGCGCAATATTTGATTCCGCTTACTGAAATGGTTGGTTTTTATCCGCTTGCAGGATTGAGCCTGTCGTTTTGGGATCTTCCGCTCGATATCAATAAGACTCGTTTTGGAGTGAACCTTGGTTTGGGTGCTGAGATCTATGCTTCCGATATTATTTCGGTAGGAGTAGAGGTGAAGTACAACTTTATTAAATCGTTTGATCAAGTAATGGCCGGTGTGCGTTTGGCATATCGCTTCTGATCATACGACACGTAAAGCATAAAATAAGAAAGCTTCGAAATACAATAAGGGGCTGGCTAAAAAGCAGAAAAGAGTGTTTCGCATTGCGCGAAGCGCTCTTTTTTTGTTGAGGCGGATTGGTTTCTTTGCTGAAAAAACGTGGTATATTCACGAAATAAACCATGCAAGGTTTTTCTAAAAACTAAGTAAGCTTTTTGTAAAAAGTAAACGAGCTTTTTTTGTAAACCTTGCATGGTAGCGGCGCAAAGTATTCATGGTTTGCAGACGCAAGATATTGTCTCTTATTTTGTACCTTTGTGCTTATGATGGCAAAATACGATTTAATTACAATAATAGGGCCAACAGCTTCGGGCAAAACTTCTTTTGCAGCAGCGTTGGCAGCCGATATGCACTCGGAGATACTAAGCGGCGATTCGCGCCAAGTATACCGTGGTATGGATATCGGGACTGGAAAAGATCTTGCCGATTATGTTGTGAATGGTGTGCAGGTGCCTTATCATCTGATTGATATATGCGATGCCGGCTACAAATACAATGTATTCGAGTATCAGCACGATTTCTTCAAAGCATACGAAGATGTTAAGTCTCGCGGAATACTTCCTGTTTTGTGCGGAGGTACCGGATTGTATGTAGAGTCGGTGCTCAAAGGGTATAAACTGCTCGAAGTTCCGGAGAACAAACCGTTGCGTGAAGCTTTGCAAGATAAAACGTTGGTAGAACTGGAGGAAATGCTCGCAGGCTACAAAACGTTGCATAACAAAACAGATGTCGATACGGCCAAGCGTGCGATTAGAGCAATAGAGATAGAAGAGTATTATAAAAACAATCCGGTTGTAGAGCGTGAGTTTGATCCGCTCAACAGTCTTACGATTGGTATTTCGATAGACCGTGATCTACGTCGCTCTAAGATATCAAAACGTCTTCGCGACCGCCTCGATGAAGGAATGGTAGATGAGGTACGTGGTATTTTGGCGCAAGGAGTTGCTCCCGAAGATCTGATTTACTACGGATTGGAGTATAAATACCTGACGCTTTATATAACGGGGCAATTGACTTTCGACGAAATGGTGTCGCAACTTGAAGTTTCGATACATCAGTTTGCGAAACGACAAATGACGTGGTTTAGAGGTATGGAGCGCAGAGGTTTTACCATTCATTGGCTCGACGCGCAAATGCCTACCAACGAAAAAATAGATGCGGTGAAAGAGCTGCTTACCAAATAAGGATAAAACAAGAAACGATATGAATAAATTTCTAGACAAACTAAAACATACCGATAGCGGCAACTTCTTTTTGATGGCCGGTCCGTGTGTGATCGAAGGCGAAGAGATGGCAATGGATATTGCCGAAAAGATTGTTGCAATCTGCGATCGCCTCGAGATTCCGTTTATATTCAAAGGGTCGTATCGCAAAGCGAATCGCTCGCGTCTCGATTCGTTTACAGGTATTGGTGATGAGCAAGCGCTTGAGATCTTGAAGAAAGTAGGCGAGCGTTTTGATATTCCTACGGTTACGGATATTCACGAAAACGAAGAAGCGGAGTTGGCTGCGAAGTATGTTGATGTATTACAGATTCCTGCTTTCCTTTGTCGTCAGACTGATTTATTGGTTGCTGCTGCAAAAACAGGAAAAGTAGTAAATATCAAAAAAGGACAATTCTTGTCGCCGGGTGCTATGCAGTTTGCGGTACAAAAGGTGGCTGATGCCGGCAATGATAAAGTTATGATTACAGAACGTGGTACAACGTTTGGCTATACTGACTTGATCGTTGATTACCGTGGTATTCCCGAAATGCAATCGTTTGGCTATCCGGTAGTACTGGATGTAACGCACTCGTTGCAACAACCAAATCAAACCAGCGGTGTTACGGGTGGTTTGCCTCGTTTGATCGAAACCGTAGCAAAGGCCGGTGTAGCGGTTGGTGTAGACGGTTTGTTTATCGAGACACATCAAAACCCATCGGTAGCTAAGTCGGATGGTGCAAATATGCTTCCGCTCGATCAGCTCGAAGCATTGCTTGAAAAATTAGTTGCGATTCGCAAAGCAATACGATAATATAAAAAAAGCTCCGACTTCTTCACAAGTGAAAAGATCGGAGCTTTCTTTATATATAAAGGATATGTTTTATCCGTGTGTACTTATCTTACGAAGTTGATCTTCATCGATGATTTTGATCTTACGACCGTCGATGGTAATTAGGTTTTCCGTTACGAAGTTTGATAACGTTCGTATCGCATTAGAGGTTGTCATGTTAGACAAGTTTGCAATGTCTTCTCTTGCCAAATAAATACTCAAGGTAGCACCGTCTTCTTCTACGCCATAGCTCTCTTTTAAGAAAAGAAGCGCTTCGGCTAGTCGGCCGCGAATGTGTTTTTGAGTTAGGTTTACTGTGCGTTCGTCGGCAATGCCTAAATCGACAGAGAGTTGCTTGATAAAGAATAGCGCCAACGTGATGTTGCTTTTCAATATTTCTTCAACTACAGTCATTGGTATCAGGCAAACGGTAGAGTTTTCAAATGCAGAAGCATTGGTCACATAGTTTTCTTGGGCAAAAGCAGCGCGATAACCAAAATATTGTATAGGTTTGATCATGCGAATGATCTGATTGCGACCACCCACACCCTCCTTGAATATTTTTACTTTTCCGCTTAGAAGACACATCATGAAACGAGGCTCTTCTCCTTCGCTATATATCAACTCGTTTTTCTTGAAATGCTGAATAATTGAGTTGTTGCGTAGGATTTTTCTGTCGTCATCGGATAGTACTCTCCAAACATCCGATAAACTGGCAGATAAGTCGGTTATTTTCTTTTGATATATTATCATATCTGTTATAAAACATAGCTCTAAAGCACAAATGTATATCTTTTTATTCTAAATCCATCTGATTAGATCTACAAAAATGCTATATAATCGATTCTTAATCACAATAAATACAAAGTCAACGGTCTTTTAAGTTTCTTTTTTCATAAGCACACTATAAATAAGTAATCATTTTAAGGTGGAAAGACAAACCTTTTGGCTTCTTTTTTTTTATACTTGTAGTAAGAAACCATTTTGGATGAAATATACATGTAATTATCGAAATATAATATGTTTGATCTTCTTTTTTGCATTCGCATTTGTCTCAATGTCGCTCTCGGCATCAGGCAAGAAGCGAGTTGTGTTTAAGAAAACGAACAAAGCAGACTCCATCATGCGAAATGTGATTAAATTCTCACAATACTATCCTTCATTGATATCTTCGTATGATGCAGAGGTTTATATTAAAGGCAAATCTGAGATTCTGAAAAAGAATATGTTGTTTCATTACATCCCCGAGGTGTATACTTATGACAAGAAAAATAAGCTTTCTTTTTTTGAGTTGAAAACAGACCTGAAATACACATCTCCCAACACATTTGTTCATGATATTAAGGCTGTGAACGGATCATCGGCGGTGCGAAGAAATCAACGTGCCGACTTATTACGTTATATCAATGTGAATGTATATAATCCTGTTGCCTACGACAATGAGGTTATCATGCCTCTTTGTAAAGATGCGTTTAAGCTTTACCGGTTTACGTGTATGAGTGAATTTGAAAAGGATGGATATACGATTTATCAAATTCGTTTCGATCCCAAGATTTGGAGTCAGAATTTGATTCGAGGCAATTTATATGTGGTGGGCGGACTGTGGACGCTTTCTCGTATCGAAACGTATGGTAGAAAAGAGTTTGCGATATTTAATCTGAATATTGATTTTGGAATGGATAGCAAAACCTTTTTATTGCCTCAAAAATCAAAGTTGAATCTTCGCTATGTGATGCTGGGTAATATCGTCGAAACCGATTACCTCATTAGTTATGATTATAAAGATGTAGTGCGGGTGGAGACAGAGGAAGAAACTCGTAAGCTTGACGGGGATATGTATAACTTGTCGGATAAATTTACCATTCTTACCGACTCTGTTCCCATCATCGAGGATTCATTGTATTGGAGCAAGATAAGACCCGAGCCACTTGACGAGGAGGAAATTGGTATATTGCAGAGAGAAAAAATAAAAAAGGAAGAAGCCTTAAATGATACATCTAGCACCAAATCAAAAATAAACGATTATTTAAAGGTTACAGATAAGATAATCAGTACATCGAGTTTTGACTACCAAAGTACCTCCTTGAAGTATTCGGGTATTTTGAACCCTGCTTATATGGGATACTCTAAGGTTAATGGTATTTCGATAAGACAATTTATTCGGGTTACAAAACACTTTAAAAATGATCAGGCGTTTGTTTTTAGACCGGATGTCGGGTATGTATTTGGTCGAAAAGAGCTGTTTTTTAGGGTTATTGGTGATTGGATGTATAAACCCGAACGATTTGGCCGACTTACTCTAAATATAGGGAATGGTAATCGTATTCACAGTACAAAGATTGTAGATCAAGTACGACTAATACTAAATGACTACCAAGAGCAGCTGCCCGATCTGGATCGGTTTAATTATACCGATTATTACGCAGATCTGAGAAATACCTATGAGTTGTTCAATGGGTTCGAATTGCGTACGGGGATTATTTACCACAAACGTTTGCCGATCAATCGTGTGATTGATTCATTGCAGGTGTATAATCCCGATCCTGACGCGCCGATTAAGTATAAATCAATTAGGCTTCATAATTATACAGAGTTTACTCCGGTTTTAGGGTTTTCTTGGACTCCAAGACAATACTATCGAATGATGGGACATCGCAAAGAGTACGTGCGGTCGAAGTTCCCAACATTGTCGGTAGAGTATGCATTGGGGATTCCTCGTTTTTTAGGAGCAGATGGAGATTATAGTCGTTTAGAGTTTGATTTGCAGCAAACTATCGGATTGGATCGTTTACGCTTTTTGAGCTATAGAGTAGGAGGAGGATGGTTTTTGAATCAGAAGTCTGAATATTTTTCCGACTTCCGGTATTTTGCGAGACGCAACTTCCCCGAGTCGTGGAATGATAACATAGGAGGCGTATTTAACTTGCTTGAGAGTAAATGGTACAATGCTGCTGATTCGTACTTTCAGGCTCACCTGATGTATCAATCTCCCTTTCTGTTTTTCTCGCGCTGGAAATTTTTATCGAAGTATATTACCTCCGAGCGTCTGTATCTAAGCCATCTTTATATGCCGGTGCTTAAGGCGTATACCGAAGTTGGTTTTGGAGTCGGTAATTAC
>X396_Morelets_crocodile__coassemble_38_pt1 | contig 19729 bp, 12 predicted proteins | sample X396_Morelets_crocodile__metabat2_low_PE_001 | metagenome-assembled genome bin X396_Morelets_crocodile | reverse complement strand
GTTTAGCGTCGGCAATGATAAATTGATCAGGATAGCTTGTACGAATATAATCTACAGTCTTTTCGAAAGAGATCATCCCTTTTACACCTAAGCTTTCGTAAAAAGCAAGATTTGGTTTATAAGCCACACAGAAATCGGCAGTAGCATCAATAATTTCTTTATTGAATGCAAAGATTGGATCCTCTTCATTTAGCAAATGCTGTGGAATCTTTTTTACATCTGTGTCTAGTCCTACGCAAAGGAACGATTGTTTCTTTTTAATATTCTCAAATAACTGCTGCTTATTCATTTTATCGTATAATTAAATAGATTCAAAAAATAAAATACATAATCGGGAGCCAATCAAAGGCTTCTATAGTTCCGACTCTTTTAGTCGTTCGGCATTTTCAGCTACAATCAGCTGATCGATAATACCCTGTATCTCGCCGTCCATAATAGCAGACAAGTTATACATCGTTAGATTGATACGGTGATCCGTAACACGTCCTTGCGGATAATTGTAGGTACGAATCTTCGCAGATCTATCACCGGTAGAAACCATTGTTTTACGTTTCGAAGCGATCTCGTCCAAATACTTCTGATACTCCATATTATAGATACGAGAGCGAAGTTCGATCATTGCTTTAGCTTTATTCTTAAGCTGCGACTTCTGATCCTGGCATTGTACGGTCACCCCTGTTGGAATGTGCACCAAACGAATTGCCGAATACGTTGTATTTACCGACTGACCACCCGCACCGGACGAACAGAATGTATCTACACGGATATCACTTTCTTTCACTTCAACATCAAATTCGTCAGCCTCTGGCAAAACCGCTACAGTTGCAGCAGATGTATGTACACGACCTTGTGTTTCAGTTTGTGGCACACGTTGTACACGATGCACACCCGACTCATACTTCAAGGTTCCATATACATTGTCACCAGATACTTCAAAAACGACTTCTTTGAAACCACCGGAAGTTCCTTCGTTTACATTCGAAACCGAAACTTTCCATCCTTTTGTTTCGCAATACTTAACGTACATACGATACAAGTCGCCGGCAAATATAGCGGCCTCATCACCTCCGGTACCTCCACGAATCTCGACGATAGCATTTTTACTATCTTGCGGATCGGCAGGAACAAGAAGCAACTTGATTTCCTCCTCCAACTCAGGCACACGAGTTTGACAAGTCTCTAACTCCTCTTTTGCAAGCTCACGAAGATCAGCATCATTTTCTGTATCCAGAATCATTCTAGCCTCTTCAATCCCTTGTAAAATACGCTTATACTCGTCGCGCGCGCCAATAATCAATTCCAAATCGTGATACTCTTTGTTTAGCTTCACAAAGCGTTTCATATCAGAGATCACAGATGGGTCTGTAATCAGCGTTTGCACCTCTTCAAAGCGACTCGAAAGCCCGTCGAGTTTATCAAGTAATTTATTTTCTGCCATTTATCGTAATATTCTCCTCATACCCGCTTAAAAGCGGAATTCTTTATATCAATATTCAAAGCGACCAAACTCGCTTTCAATAACAAGTTCTTTCTTATCAGAAGTTTCTACAAAGCCCACAATCTGAGCGTCAATTCCGAATGACTTCGAAATGGCAATCACTTCCTCTGCATACTCAGCAGGAAGATATACCTCAAGACGGTGTCCCATATTGAATACTTTGTACATTTCTTTCCAGTCGGTACCTGATTGTTCTTGAATGATCTTAAACAATGGAGGCACTGGGAACAGATTATTTTTCGTAATCTTCACGTTTTCTACAAAGTGAAGCACTTTTGTTTGCGCACCACCCGAGCAGTGAACCATACCGTGAATCACAGGACGAAGTTTATCCAGAAGTTGTTTCACCACCGGAGCATAAGTTCTCGTTGGAGAAAGTACCAATTTACCCGCGTCAATACCCAAGCCTTCTACAGCATCCGTAAGCTTCAAGCCACCCGAATACACAAGATCTGAAGGAACCGAAGCATCGTAACTTTCAGGATATTTTTCGGCCAAATATTTTGCAAACACATCGTGACGAGCAGAAGTAAGACCGTTGCTACCCATACCACCGTTGTATTCTTTTTCATAAGTCGCCTGACCATATGAAGAAAGACCTACAATCACATCACCACCTTGAATCTTATGATTCGAGATCACATCGGCACGTTTCATACGGCAAGTAACCGTACTATCTACGATGATTGTTCTCACAAGGTCGCCAACATCGGCAGTTTCACCACCTGTAGCATAAGCATTCACACCCATGCTTCTTAGCTCTTCGAGCAATTCGTCTGTTCCATTGATGATAGCAGAAATCACATCACCCGGAATCAACAACTTGTTACGTCCGATAGTAGAAGAAACAAGAATGTTATCTACCGCACCTACACACAATAGGTCGTCGATGTTCATGATTAACGCATCTTGCGCGATACCTTTCCATACAGAAAGATCTCCGGTTTCTTTCCAGTACATGTAAGCCAATGAAGACTTTGTACCCGCACCATCGGCATGCATGATGTTGCAATACTCGGGATCACCCCCTAGGATATCAGGAATGATTTTACAAAACGCTTGTGGAAAAATTCCTTTGTCAATGTTCTTAATGGCGTTATGAACATCCTCTTTCGACGCAGATACTCCGCGCAGGTTATAACGTTGATCGCTCATTATTTATAGATTTGTTTGAGATGCAAAATTACACAATTTCCCTTGTTAACGCAAACGCAAAACGTCGCCTTCTTCAGGAATATATTCAAGATCTTTCTTATTCATTTTATACAGAGACTTCATCTCTATACCAAAGCGCTGAGATATACTATGCATAGATTCGCCCACTTCGACCACATGTTCGAAATTTGGCTTGTCTGCTTTCTTCTTTTTCTTCTGCAAATACACAATATCACCTTTACTCAACGGGAAATCGGCACCGGGTACTTCATTATACTTACACAAGTCTTTTGCTTTAAAGCCCAATTCGCGTGCAATATCCTCATAAGTTTCGCCACGTTGCGCCGCCACGTACAACAAACCTTTCCATTTGTATACTTGACGCTTCGGGATATTTACCCCGCCATTATCCATTTTCTTTGGAGGTTCGAGCCCTTTGCCCGAATCTAATTTATATAAATCGTAGTCTTCGATCAGTTTAATCAGCTTATTAGCATAAGCTTTGTCAGTAGCATAACCGCACTTTTGCAATCCTCTTGCCCACCCTTTGTAATCGCGAATATGCAAATCAAACAGCACGGCATAACGCGATCGCAATGCAATAAACTTCGAGTGGTCTTCATACGACTCTTCTACATGTCGATACTTTCTAAAGCACTCGTCACGGTAATCATCATCATGATACACGCGTCCGCCTTTCCAGTCGGTATGACATTTTATACCAAAGTGATTATTACTTTTTCGAGCCAACGTACTATTACCCGCACCCGATTCGAGAAGCCCCTGCGCCATTGTGATACTCGCCGGGATCTTATACTTCTTCATGTGCTTTACAGCCAAATATTTGTACTGCTCAATATAGATTACATAGGAAGAGTTTCGGCGTTGAGCTTGCATCCCGCATGCCAACACCAGAAAGGATATTACAATTATTAAAGGTCGAATAGTCTTCATTCTTACAAGGCTATACAATTATACTTACGCAAAGATATAAAAAGAAAGAGATACATCGCACACAGCCATGTATCTCTTTCTTTTTATTATTTTATTTAATACTTATGCATGTAAATAATCATTTCCCGTATAATCTTGTTGCAAAAAGAAACGAGCTATAAAGTCAATATTATTTTGCACCAATGCCTTCGCCGCCTCTTTTCCATGAATCGGATTTAGCATTGCGTCGGGAAGCATCTTGTTTTCAATAATGTAGTGTAGAAGTTCTCTTCCACAATACCCTTTACTTGCAACCACAGACATAGCATTATTCTCGGCAAAGGCTTCATCGTAGAATGGATTATCCGAGCTTTTTAACATACGAGCCAACTGCGGAACAAATGTGATTCCTATCTCCGGAGTCGCATACACCACAAAACAAGCATCGTTGTTTACATCGTTCGGAAGCTTTTGCTGAGGTAAATCGGCAAATACTTTCCCTAAGAACTCTTGCAAATCGGCAGCCTCACCAATATAAGCAATTGGCGAATTATCATTTGCTTTCAACATGCGCTCATAAGTCTCTTTACTTTCAGCTTTAGCTCGCACCTCCTGCGCCATTGGAGATTTTTCTGCTTCATCTTTCGGTATATATGCAACAGAGCCGTTGATATTCCATGTTCCATTAAATCGAACAAGTTGTGTCAATACAAAGTGTTCATCGGTCGCTTTCTCATTCAAGTCGAATGAGTCTACTGCAACATTGAAGATCTCTTCCGAGTTCCACAACTTAAACTGATACACTTGCTCGTCTTTGCTAATGTATTCAAACAATGCCGGTTTGTGATAAACCACAGCCTTAAGCATTGCTGATTCTGTCGGCATATCCGAAATCAACTCAGCCCAATATTGGTGAGCAAACATCGACAATGGCCCCAACACATTTTCAAAGTGAATGTTCTCAAGCACGCTGTATGCAAACTGTTCCGAAGCATTCGAGCGACGCAATGAGTCGAGCGTTGCATATACCATACCCATACCAGCTCCTAAGAACAGATAAGAAGTACTGAAAAAGATTTTATATACATTTCTGAATTCAAAGAAGTCTTCATAAATATCTGCTTCGCGATAGAATTCGCCAAGCTTTTCATTGACAGGAACCGTTTCAAAAGCGTCGAACAGCACTTCATAAACAACTTCAGACACGCCTTCAACCGCAAAACCTCTCGGATGCACAATCGCATTAGGAGCAGCATTGTGTTGAAGTACCATCCAAACTAATACCTGCACATCTTCGGGATTAATCTCATCCTCAATATATTCATTTGTATCAACATCTACAAAAGGAAGCAGACGTCCATACATGGTCTGATGCATACGTCTGAATGCAGCCCAAAGTCCATAATCCGAAACAACGTCTTCAAGATAAGCCGTCATCATAAGCGACAAGGCTTTCATTGTTTCGTATGGCATTTGATCTTCAGGAATCGTTTTAGTTAGCTTTTTATAAATTTGCTGAGCCACGCGCAAGTATTCAAACTCTTCTGCTTCCGGCTTATCAAATGGATGAAACGCCATCCATTCATTCATGGTGATTAGTGTATTTTTTAACGATTTTGCCATAGTACTATTATTCAATACATATTTTGCGCAATTTAATCAAAGAATTCTATTATTTAGCACCATCGTATCCGCTTTGCTGTTAAAACTAACAAAGAATTTTGGCAACTAACAGAAAATCAACCCGCAAAACTGTTTTTGATATATGAAAGAATTGAAAATAATTACAACGCTCAAAACCTATACATATCAAGAGTTAGACTCTATTGATATGCAATTGATCGAAGCTGCACGCCAAGCGATGTTAAACGCATACGCACCCTACTCTCGCTTCAGTGTGGGATGCGCCGCTCTGCTTACCAATAATCTAATTATCCAAGCCTCGAATCAAGAAAACATCGCCTTTCCTTCGGGATCTTGCGCCGAAGCCAATACCGTAAACTTTGCCAAAGCTCAATATCCCGACGAAGCAATTACCGCATTGGCAATTATCGCAGCATCGGGCAACAATATCGTTGAATTTATTTCACCGTGTGGCAACTGTCGCCAAATATTGGCCGAGGTAGAACACCGTCAAAAACATCCGTTTCGAATACTACTAGCCGGAAAGCATGAAGTATGCATCCTCAACAGTGCATCAGACTTGCTACCGTTTGGATTCAACGCCAATATCGGGAGCTCACGACCATAAAACCGGAATATCAAAACTGTTTTGTAACTTTGCACATCTAAAGAAAACAGAAACATGAACAATCAAGATACAATTTGTGCCATTTCTACGGCACCGGGTGCAGGAGGTGTAGCCGTAATCCGCGTTTCGGGACCCGAAGCTTTTGCGATTACCAACAACATCTACCGCCCATTCAAAGAAGGCAAAAGTATACTCACGCAAAAAGCATATACACTTAGTTATGGCACCATCTTCAACGGAGACATCTCTATTGACGATGTTGTAGTGGCTGTTTTCCGTACTCCGCACTCTTTTACAGGCGAAGACACAGTAGAAATCAGTTGCCACGGATCTGTTTATATCCAACAACAAATCCTTCAACTACTTATCAAGCAAGGATGCCGACTTGCTACAGCCGGAGAGTTTACTCAACGTGCTTTCCTAAATGGAAAAATGGACCTTTCGCAAGCAGAAGCGGTAGCCGACTTAATCGCCTCTACATCTGCAGCCTCACATAAATTGGCACTAAACCAAATGCGTGGAGGATTTAGCAACGAGCTTACCAAGCTACGTATGCAGTTGCTGGACTTTACTTCATTGGTCGAACTAGAACTTGACTTTAGCGAAGAAGATGTTGAGTTTGCCGATCGCAGTGCACTTAGGAATCTAGCGAATAATATTGAACAAATCATCGGTAAACTTGCAGAGTCCTTTAGCGTAGGAAATGCGATTAAGAATGGTATTCCGGTAGCAATTATCGGCGAAACCAATGCCGGCAAATCTACGTTGCTCAATTTGTTGCTGCAAGAAGACAAAGCCATCGTATCGGATATTCACGGAACTACCCGCGACGTAATCGAAGATACAATGAATATCGGTGGCGTTACCTTCCGCTTTATTGACACGGCCGGTATTCGCGAAACAACAGACACGATCGAAAGCATCGGTATCGAGCGTACGTATCAAAAACTCGACCAAGCCTCTATCATTCTTTGGGTGATGGACATCAATACGCCCGAAGCCGAATTAAATACTTTGGCACAAACCATCGTACCGAAAGCAGAAGGCAAACAACTCGTATTGGTATTTAATAAAATAGACGAACTTACGCCCGAACAACTGGATGCGAAGAAACAACTTCTATCTCAGATTGAAGCAGAGCGTGTATTTATATCAGCTCGTAACAACGAAAACACGGCAACGTTGCAAAACGTATTGCTCAAAGCAGCACACATCCCCGAGATCGGCAACAACGATGTCATTGTCACCAACCTTCGTCACTACGAAGCACTAGTCAAAGCACACGAAGCCATAACCCGCGTAATCAACGATATGGAAATGCGCATCAGCGGCGACTTCCTCAGTCAAGACATCCGCGAGTGTATGCATTACCTTGGTGAGATCACCGGGCACATCTCAACCGACGATGTACTCGGCAATATCTTTGCTAAGTTCTGTATCGGCAAGTAACAATCTACCCTTCATGGGTTTGCATATAGTAAAAACCGCTCAATCTATTCTGAAAAGGAATCGATTGAGCGGTTTGTGTTTTCACCCTTAGGGTGTATAACAGTCATAATTGGAACGTTATATCGAACTCATTTTTTTCTTACAATATAATGGGCGGCAGCACTACTAGCACACGCCTACTTTCCAGACACTTACGAACCATTCGGCTTGCAGACATCAAAATTCCTTATTGAAAACTTTTTGACCTCATTTCGCCCAGATGGATTCATCTAGCTCTAATGCAACCAGTTACACGAAAACGAACATACAATCTAAAGGCATAAAATGTTTATATTCAGCGAAATAAGAAATGTAAAACATTATCCACAGTTCATAAAGACTTGAGTTCCAACTCTGGCTCTTCCACCTCTTCAAAGATGGAACGTATCGACAAAATACCATCTTTTAAATCTTTAATCACAAGAGCATTGTCAAAGCCTTTTTCTTCTCGCATAATTACAATCTCATAACACCCACTATCATCTGTTTTAAGTTCCATTGTATTAATAGCCACCCGCTCTCCTCCTTTAAACGGTGTAGCCCACCATCTGTTATAGAATACGAATACAGCATATCTAGACGGGTCTATTTTCCCCTTTACCGAAAGATATTTTCCATCAGGAATACGGATAAAAACACCATTATAAACATTGCTTTTTGCCGGATATAGATTCTTTATATAAGGATTATCCATATCAAGCTCATCAACATAGTTATTAACTTGTTGCTCCATTTGCGCTGTCAGTAGTACCGAACTCTGATATAGCGCATCAAATAATGATACAGCCAAGTCGTATCGAAACTTTGGGCTCACGCGCTTTCGCTCCTGAGATGTATGCAGACAACGCACAGTTGGTTTTGGTAAAGACACTTTGCCTTCTTTTTTATAATAACGAACCATCACTATATAGTCAGATGCAGATACCTCCAAATCAGGTTTCACATCTTTATCAGTAGAAATAATCACCGCAGACTGATTGGATGGAACAACAAAGCTACTCGAAATCATGTTCTGATCTTGTTCTCGCTTGTACGTTGTAATCTCCATAAAGAAAACCTGCTCATGCGTTACACTCAATTCGTATGTCGCATGCGGGTCAATGAAGAATGAGAAGTATTGCGCATCGGGATTATCTCCAGCAAACTTCCTCTCTTGCGAAATCCACTCCAATACATATGGTGCATAATAGTCATCTTTTGTATCTGCTATTTCTCGAGCAAATGAATAAATCGAATTAACGGTAGCTATTCCTTCTTCTTTATCATATTCAGACAAAGCTTTATTCTGCTTAATCAATCCGATCTCTTTATCCTTCATCATCCCGAGATGATCCGTAGACATATCATTATGACCAGAACAAGCCATCTGTGGCAAACAAAAAACAAGGAACAAAGACATCATTTTCATCGACTTGCTAGCTTTGCGAGTCACCCACCACTTAGTAAGAAAGAATGAAAATAGCGTAACAGCTACTTCCAACAATATAATTTCGATCATATCACACTGGTTTTGACCAATCACAGCTACCAATGAAGAAATAAACACCCACTGAATGATATAGAACACCGTTATATTCTTACTTACGAAAAGAACAACATCAAACACCTGTCCTTTTAAATACCCTACACACCACTCGCATACATAAATCCAAATTGGAATAAACCCTAAGTAAATGAGCATACCACCAGGACCCGTGCGCCAATAATCGCCCAAATGAAAAGACTTATTCGTTAAGGTTACACAAATACCGCAAAGCATAAAAATAGCACCTACTGCCATTTGTTTTTTAAGTACAGCAGCAATGTCACTACTCTTCGTATAGATTGTGCCACACAATACTCCTAGCAAAGGAAACGCAATCCAAGGGAAAAAAGGAAACGATACATATTCACCACTATTCCCCCACAAAGGATCAAGTAATCGATCAAGGATCTCACTTCCGGTTTCTATTCCCCACAAAAGAGGCGCAACCAGTACAAAACAAACAATCAGTCCGATCAACACCTTGGGTGTTATTAACTTCAAGTAAGACAAAAAGCTTATAAATAAATACGCCAATCCGGCAAACTGAAGAATATCGACAACCAACACATTGTTGAGCAATTCGGCTTTGAAGTCTGCTTCGCTTCCTGCTTCCGGAATCGAAAAGCCAATAACGGACAACAATAAAACCAAAAGAAAAGGAACCAATAAACGCAACACGTTCAGTTCATACCCTTTGATTAGAATGCTCAAACCTCTTTTGGCCTGACTCTTAAATGAGAATGTATTGGATAAAACGAATGAGACCCCCATCGCAAACATAAATACCGGTGCGGCCGGAGCCTCTCCTAGTATCGAAACAACAGAACCGTATAGAGACTGCAGTACTTCAGGCTGAGCCAATAAGCCCTGTACATGAATAAACACCATGAATAAAGCGGCTGTAGCTCTTGCTAAATCTAAAAAGTAAAGTCGGGTTGTTTTCATCGATTTGACGTTTGTATTATGCGCACAAAACTAACGCAAGCAAACGACTCTAAAGTTGTCATATGACAAGTAAGCACCGACAACTACTTTTTCTTTTTCTGAAAGTGTTTTACAATTTGTGCCCGTATTCGGCTCAACGACGAAGGCGTTACACCCAAGTTAGAGGCAATGTATTTGAGCGGTACTCGATGCAATATCGACGGATTTGCTTCAATCATCTTTAAGTATTGATCTTTTGCTTCCACGCCCGAATAATCAAAATACTCCCGGGCAACCTCCGCCAGCATCTTCTTAAACAAGCGATATGCCATGAAGGAAAGCTCAGTATTCGTTTGAATCAGCTCCTCAAAGCGGGCAAGTTCTATTTTAAGAAGGATACAGTCTTCAATCGTAGTAAGTGTAGCCGATGAACGGAAGTCTTCATTCAACGGCAACGCAATTAAATCACCTTCGAAACAGATGTATGGAATCACCACCTTATCTTCTCGCTCAAGCGAAGAAACCACAACACCCTTGACCAAAAAAATCATTTCATAAAATGACTTCCCCGCTTCCAAGATACATGTACCCTTCTTGGCAAACGCTTCATAAAACTCCCCTTTCAATATAGATATTGCATGATCTGACAAACGATACTCCTTTTGCAGCGCCTGAAAAAAATGGTCGGTATTCATGTAGTTGTATGCTAAATATTCGATTCTTACTCATTAGCAACAAAAATAGATAAAAAAGGATGAGCATTGTACTCGTCGCACTATAGAGTTATCTTCTGCGCCTTACAAAGCTGAATGAAAAAGCTTTATTTTACAATAAGACGTATTTACAACATCGAAAGGAAAAGGTTAAGAGCGTCGCATTTTATAGTTTTTGTATCTCTTTTCCGCTCTAGATTGGGAGAAGTTGCTGTTTTCTTGGGTTGAGAAAATGCACTTTTCATGGTTGCAAAACATCGGTAAAGCAACTTTGTTTGGCAAACTTTGCTCGAAACCACCTCTTCGACACCGCTACTTTGCCGGATTTACCTGAAAAGCATGCATACTTTGGCCAAAAAGCTTGCTTGGTTCTTGAAAAAAGGTCGTTTAGTTCTCGGAAAAAGGTTATTTGGTTCTTGCAAAGACCTTGCAAGGTTTTCGAGGAGACTATTTTCCGTATTCGTGAAGAGTTTTCACACTCACCGCGGTAACTATTTACACTCACCACGAAGAGTTTTTTCATTCTCCACGAAGAGTGAATTCACTCACCGCAGTAACTGAAAACAGTTTTCACCGAAGACGAAAAACGTCTTCATTGAAAACATTTCACCTCAACGCATCGAGCTTGCGGCTGTCGCACCAATCCTAAGCAACCTTCACCCTCAGGCCACTCTGCCAGAGTTGAGCCGATACAAATCGTTGCCATCAGACACAAATTACTTTCCTTTTGGCCGCCTCAACCATTCTTCTCTATAAAGACAATCGAACCCCGTCATCCATCACAGCCGTATCGATGCTAAAATGCTAGATTTAATTTGATGATGACTTCAGTGCATCTAGCTCAAAAGTGGGCCTTGTAAGCGGTAGAAGCCAAGCCGAGTTACAAAGCAAAGCGAAATCACTTTTTATCACAAAATACATTAAGCACCATCAACCTGTAAAATTATGCCCCACGAAAGATGAACAACTTCAAGGTTTTCGGTTATATTTATACATCGAAACAGGTAAAACTTAAATACAGACAACAATGGCAGAAGATAAAAAGGAGAAATGGTTACTACCCATGAATGGGGCCTACAACATGCGCGACTTGGGTGGTTTTAAGAATGCGTTTGGCAAGTATACCAGATACGAAAAGATGTTTCGTTCGGAGGAGCTTTCGGCTCTTACTCAGGAAGATCTCGATTACCTCGGTCGGTTGTCTTTATCTACGGTTATCGACTTTCGCACAACTCTCGAGATTGAAAGTGCGGCCGATAAGTTGCCTCAAAGCGTATCAGAACATGTAAATCTGCCTATCTCTGCCGGCAATTTCAACAACATGGACATCCGACAATTGGATCTCAGCAGTCTGAAAAACCCCGAGGAAGCCATGAAATCGATTTACCGCGATATCATTAGAAACGCACAGCCTTTGCTCAAGACCTTTTTCCAATTGATCTCGAACAACACCGACGCCCCTACCCTGTTTCACTGCACTGCGGGCAAAGACCGTACCGGTGTCGCGTCGGCCCTGTTTCTATCGGCACTCAACGTAGATCGTGCAGACATCATGCTCGACTACATGCGTTCCAAGAATTGTCTGAAAGGAAAGTACGACGCCATCATCCAAAAGTATCCCGTACTCGGCCCTGTTCTTACCGTCGAAGAAGAGTATCTTCAGGCTGCATTCAATGTGATTGACGAAGAATACAACGGCGTCAACAACTACCTGGTCAACCACCTCGACGTCGACATCGACCTGCTCCACCGCGTCTATACCACGGAGTAATCTATTTCTTCTGATATCGTTAGAGTAATACAATCCAAAGAATAAGTCTTTAATCTAAAATCGTTGCAAAATAATCAACCAAGTTATCGTCTGTCTCCAGATTTAGATTCTTTCGCAATCGATAGCGAGCCATATTTACAGTCTTCGGAGTAGAGTCGATAAGAAATGCTATTTCTTTGGTCGACAAGCCAATTCGAAGATAAGCTGCGAGTACCTTTTCGTTCTTTGTAAGATTGGGATGCTTCGTTTCCAAAGCTGCATAGAAGCGAGACTCAATCGCTTCGAGATGATCTGTAAAAAGATTTATCTTCTTTTCCTTATCGCGATGTTGCTTGATGAAAACAGTAATCATTTTTAGCTGATTCTGCGTTTCTGAAGTAGCTATTTTATAAATATCTTTTATCATGGCTTGCACCTTATCTACGAGTTTATCTTTTGATTTAATGTAATAAATCAGGTCGATCAACTCATTGTTGTGCATCGTTATTTGCTCTTGCTGAGACGATATTTCATCCTTTTTCCTTGATAATTCTTGCTCTACAAGTTGTTTATTTTTAAGAATCATTTCTTGCTCGAGACGATGTACATCTAATTGTCTGCGGTAATAAAATGCGACAAAAATGATTGTTATAACAAATAAAACCGACACGAAAGTTACCGTGAGACGCTTCTCTTTCTTTTGTTGATCTAAGATCAATGTTTGGCGTTCAATAATAGCTTGCTGCTTTAATTTTTTCTTCACCTCCAGCTCCTCTTCTATTCGTTCGAGTTTATTCTTAGCAAATGCATTCTCTTGCAAAAGCTCTTTCTCATGTATTAAATTATAGGCTACTTTATAATTACCTTTAGCAAACGCAATTTGCGATGCCAACTCGATGTTATCAATTAAAAGTCGTTCCGAATTACTTTTTTTAGCCATCTCATTAGCCTTCTCCAGACTTTGCTTTGCCAAATCGAGTTTACCCTTGCTTAAATAGACTGATGTGAGATTATTATAGTTTTCTGATAACACCCAAAACAAGCTATCTTTCTCATTGTTTCGAATCACTTCCTTTAAATATCCTATTTTGCGATCTTCATCTCCAGGTATCAATGATATATTATTCAAATTATCATATACTCCGGATATATTATTGATCTTTCTATTTAAGAACAATGCAGAATCAATCAGTAAGGTTGCTTCTGCATAATTCTTTTGTTCTATTTCAATCAATCCTTTTAAGTTTAACGACACCGCAATATTGACTGTATCTTTTAAGCTCTCATACAGCGACAAAGCACTTTGAGTATAATTCAGAGCTTTTCTATTCGCTTGCAAACTCCAATAGATTGCACCCATATGCATATCATATTCTGCAATTGCCTCTACTTTATTTGTGTCTTTAAAAATATCAGCCTCAATATAAAACTCTAAAGCAGAGTCATAATTACCTTTCAAACCATATAATGATCCTAATAATAAATCGGATTTAAATATCAGAGCTGAGTCGTTTAGATTGTATGCAATTTGACGTGCAGACTCTGCATAACCTATCGCTTCAGACAAGTCTGTATAGGTATTTCGCTTTGCTTGAGTTATATTTTCGTGATACTTAGTTATATCTTTATCTTTTGTTATTTGCGCATAAGCTGATAAAAAGAAAGCAGTTGTACAAAAAAACAAAATTGTCTTTATAGTATTTATCATGAGTAATGTTGCTGTTTAATTAAAAGCAAACCTACAAAACAAAGGTCAGACTACCAAAAGATAGAAAATAGGGATCTGTCAAAAACTACTCTTGACAGATCCCTTTAAATAATTAATCACTCATCTATTATTGGTCTTACAGAACACGCATAAGTTCGTAAAATTTCATACTTTTCCCGATATACACATGTGTCGTTCTCTAATTGAAAGTAAATACAGCATCCATGAGTATCCCAGCTATAACTACCGGTCCAATATGAACCACTTGTTCCTAGCCAGTTATAAAACCCTCCGGTATAATCTCTCGACCCCGAAGCCGGAAACCAGTATCGATCATCAACAAGTACACCGCCCGACCTCAATGCTGTATTATCGTTGTACTGTATCCATCTTTTATTGACTTTATTAATCATCTCATATCCTATTCCCCAATTCAAACGCCAGCCATAGGGCGATGGATCATAAATCGTTTTTGTTCCTTTTTCCTTTGGTTTCGCTGTATTGTTCCATCTGTTTGCTTTTACATCTGTGCACCAATCTTGATTACCTGCATGCGCCAAAAGCAAGGGCATATTAATCGATTCAAGCATCGAAATCTGTCTCTGTGTTTTATGTCCGGCCTCACTTCCATATATTACGCCTAAGCTAGACTTATTTGTATAGATTCTTATTTCACTCGGATTTGTCCCACTTGGTTGAGCTAAATAAGCAGATGCCGGAAACGGGTCTTTTCTTCCCCATTGATAATACAAACCATAATGCTTCAATCCTTCAGAACTAGAAATATTCCCGGAACTCAGATAAGAGGTCGTTTTTGCGCCCATATTTCTATCCAAGAATATCTTATTAACTTCCCCATCTGCTGTTAGTTTGGGAAAACGGGCTCCAACTCCGGTTGCCGCACCAAAATTAGTTTTATAATCCTGGCTCGATGCAAATATACGTAAGGACGAATTGGTATATACGATATCGTTATTATACTCTGCGACTAAGTCTGAAAGCCAAATATGCCAAGTCCATAACCATTTACCATCAGCCGACTTCAATCCCCAAACAACGTTTCCATTTCCACCATTTTGGCAACTGTTCATATACTTACGAATTCGTAGTCTTACATCTTGATAACCACCATCTATATTTTGCACTTCCACTAATTGATGAGGCTCAAAAGGATTGGGATCAAACAAATTGAAGTCTGCCCAGCATATTTCAGCCGTTAGATTTGATAAATCTTGTTTATAATAGTCATATAATCGCGTTCCGGTAATACGGTAATCGCGCAGCTCTTTATTGGGTATTAGTATTGAATTGGCTCGTTTCTGTATAGCAGTCTTTGCTGCCGACTCTCTAAAATAAACATCATTTTCCCAAGCCGCACCGTAAGTTTGAGTTGCGATTACTTTCAACGTTCCCACTTCGGAGTTTCTATAAAAATAAAGAGGTGTGGCTTTTCTTGCCTCTACTCCAGTATGAGAAACAGCAACACAATACACTGTAGAAGGTGAATCGAATGACATCATAGGAGTATACCCTTGCGGATAATCAGGAGTTCTGCTTATTCGTAACCACGGAACACTATTCAAATCCTCATATTTTGCACCCATGGTATTTACTATTTGTATTGTTTGCCGCGTATCTGATTTAAGCATTTTAAACGAAGACACTTGTATTTCTTTTCTTAAACCTCCATATTGTATTGTTATCGCTCCTTTCACATTAGGCTTCATTACTTTGATCTTTAAATCCACCGGTATACCTTTTTCTTTGGCAATTACCTCTGCACTATTGAGTACGACAATCTCAGGAGAAGAGCATACAATAGAACGAGAAGGCTTAAAGTTGGCACCTGCCGGGATGTCTGTCACATCAAATGTAACTGTCGTTGCAATGTATTCTGTACTTGAGGATTCAGCATATACCCATACTTCTGAATTTGTAGTTCCAATTGAATAACCACTACTATGATAAAGAATATCATTTGATTTTCCTTCATCATCAATTGTTACATCATACTCTAGCGCATCGTTTTGCGGACTAGACTTTAAAGCTTCTTCTATTGTTGGATAGCCATAATTCTTTACCGATTTTATTCTAACTGAATAACGACTATTACGACAAATATTATAGTGGAATGTGACAGCTTCATTTTCTACACTTCTATATTCAATGTAAAGCATATAATAACCTGATATTCCTTTATAAGATCCTTTCACGAGTATTATCGTTGGATCTGCAACAGTCTTATTCGAACTTAGATTTTCAAACAAATAAAATGGAGCTATTCTGTTATCAACAGCTATTACTGGCTTATAAGTATAAAAGTCTTTTGGTGTTGTCTCTGTCCATTCACCTTCTTGATATAAGCAAAAACGACCTTGCTTATACCCATTGCGCAACTGCACACTTTCTAGTGTAAACTGAGAAACAGTTGAATCGACTGATAAATTGACCTCTGCGTATACACGCGACAATTTAATCAAGAGATTCGTTTGCAGATTTATTCCTTGCACAAATAGATCTTGATCATTGGCAAAAGGCAAATGTGTATTTAACACATCATTTGAATAGAGTGATGATAACGGAATGATTAGTTCTTTGAAATCTCTGATAGTTGTTGGTGCTATTGATCCGGACTCTCCCAAACATGTATAGCCCGCAACAATTGTTTCAGCGGCTTGATCTAAATTTGCGACTACTTTAATTCTACAATCCGTTTTTATAGGTTTTACAACAACTGAAAACGGAACTAAAGAGCCGGATGAAGCCATCTCAACTTTCACAATTTGCAATAATCGATCCGTATCGTTTACATTAGTGGCATCCGACGACTCAAAAACAAGCAAATATGCATTTTTGATAGCAGGAGCAGATTCTTCACCAGCTTTTGTTTGGATTATATCTAAGTTGGAGAACTGCATATTAAGTGCCAATCTAAGTTTTCCATCCGACAACAAACCCATTTGACTTGAATCATCATAATAAGCTGTGTCCGTACATGCACTCATGCATATACAAAGCAGCATTACTAATAACATATACCCTTTCTTCATAATCAATTATCTATTACAGGTCTTACTACCCCTATTGTTCTACTTGTGGCAGATTCAACGATAAAGCGTCGCTCTTCCCCTAGTTTATTGATAAGTCTTAAATAGCAAACAGCATCATTAACGGCATGTGCACTCCAATAAATAGCCGATGTATTTCCATTTTGAGGAATTATATTTGATCGATCTCCAGCACATGCAAACCAAAAAGCTTTATTTAAACTATTATATTTAAATCCCTCTAACGCACACTTGTAGACCGGAGCGTTCCGATAGGAATAAAACGTCAGATTCTTCGAATCACATAAAACATTCAACCAGTCTTTGCCCCAAGGTATTCGCCAACCGTGTGGAGAAGGATCGAATATTGTTTTCGCTCCTTTCACGTTGTCATTATTAACTGGATTTTCGTTGATCCGATTCCAATATTTATATGCATTCAGATCGTTAACTACGATACTCGTATTTGCTGTACATATTGCTATTGGATTTTGTATATAGAAGTTCTTTTCCTGTTTGACAGCCGTTTGATACTGATAAGGTATAAACGTGTTACCATCGGATAGCTTTCCATAACCATTCTTTCGATAAATCATCGGCTCACTTTTATCAGAAGTATAAGATCTACTATTTGGTAACGGATCTTTTACGCCAAACTTATAATACAACCCATAAGTATCGGTATTATTCTCGCCATTTGCTTGCGCAGCTCTAGCTCCAAGATTACGATCCAACACAACTTTTTCTATATTATCAGCTCCGCTAATTAGAAACGATTTCAATGTTGAAAAAGGCATATTCGCATCTATTAAACCTCGCTGTGCTTCACTCCTAAAAGCATTCGTAATTTCAGCTTTAGGAGCTAAAACGGGAAGAGGTGTTTGTAAGTCATAAACAATCGATGATCCATTTAACTTCACTAAATCTGTAATCCAGATATGCCATGACCAAAGTAAATGTCCGGTATTATTATTTTTTACTCCTACAACCAAATTACCTCCTTTACCTCCTGTGAGAGAAGAGATATCCCGACAATCAATATATAAAGCATCTTGCTCTGATGCATTGTCTTTTCTTACCACTACTTGGGCATTTGCGATATCAAAATCGGCCCATATAACTTCCGGAGTCCAATCCGGATTCTGAGCGATTGTATTCTGAGTGTTGTTACCACCATATATTAGATCCGAACTTCCCCAATATTCATCAACTCTTCCGATATTTATCTTGAAGGAACGATTAGATACAACCGGCAATAAAATACAATTTGCACTGTTATCGATTCTATAGTTGTTATAATAATAAGTATTGACTGGTAATTGTGGTAAGATTTCCAACCTCAATACTCTTTTTATACCTCCGGCAATTACATCAAAGACATAACTTCCGGATGGAAGATTTCCTGGAATATCAATTACACCACCTCTTCCGGTTACAACAAAATCTAAACACCCTTGTGGCTTATTTGTACAAGTAACTTCTAACTCATACTTATAATCTGTTGTATAATAAACTTTAATCGGCATTCCATAAGGTTCTTTCAACTGTATAGCTGAAAGATTGAGATATGTTGCGCTAAAGTCTCCTGAAACGTCGTGATCATTCCACGGTAATACATCAACATTTACAATCCATGGATCTTCTTTCTCGACCCCTAATAATATATTCATCAAAAGGTTTTTCCCCATTGGTAATTCACTTAGTATGGCAGGTAGATCTATTATCTTACTAAAAGACTCTTCTTCTTTTCCCTCAACATCGTATAAGGAATATTCTATAACCATTGAAGCTACTTCTAATGGTTGCGGTAATAACAACAGTTGAGAGTTGGGCTTACAAAGTTTCTGAAAAGAAGAAGACAGAGCTATGTTTTTCAACCCATACTCTGATTGAATATTTGCTTGAAATGTGGTCTTTAATTGATCATCAATACTCCAATAAGCTTTAGATTGAGACCCTTTCACATCAAAACTTAAATCACCTTTATAACTTATGTTCTCGAATTTAATTGCTGTTATTTTTAAACTTTTCCCTTCTTCCGGCTCTTGTCCGTCAATTAGCTTAGCCTGAAAAGAAAGTTGCGTCAATGCATGTTCAAACTTAAAAGGCACTTGTCCTTCGCTATAATCTGTTTTAATTTTATCTACTAAAGGATTAGCATATAAAAGATCCTGCTGCTCTTTTATGTCTATAGGCACAATGTATCCTATTGTTGGTGCTCCTGTAGATGAAGCAGCAGAAACTTTTATACCATTCTTATCTGATGCAGTGGGTGCATAGGCAAAGAAACTTAATTTCTCAGGTGCATTAGGCCAATACATTGTTGGGGTATAAAGCCAAGATGACCACTGAGTATTTATTTTCTTTCGCTCTACTTTTTGATTATATCTATAATTCGGTGTTATGAAGGCTGATACGTCACTCCATTGTTTTAAACCTGTATAATATGCAAATACGCCAAAATTATCGATTGTAGCATTATTTAAAATAACACCTTTTGTTTGTGTCTCTGCACAAAAAACAATCTGATCAATCTCTGGTCTCAGCTCTTCTATATGCTCTTCTTGACAAGAACAAAAAGCAAGAATGGAGCTCAACAATATGATGAATCTAAATTTCATAAATAAAATATGTATTTGCATGACTAAAACTTAATGTGTTCTTTTTCTTTTAGAAACCCGGGAAGGATACTCCCGGGTTCTTGACACTTAAAAATCTAAACTATACACCCAATTGC
>X396_Morelets_crocodile__coassemble_37_pt1 | contig 20087 bp, 13 predicted proteins | sample X396_Morelets_crocodile__metabat2_low_PE_001 | metagenome-assembled genome bin X396_Morelets_crocodile | reverse complement strand
CTTCGGAACGCGTGCCTATCCTGTAGGGTGGGCCCGCCACTCCGATACCTGCCGCGGTGTAAAACTGTGTATTTCCTTCGCGATAATAACCATAAGCATGTTTATGAACAGCTTGAATAACATATTTATAAGGCCAGATTTGTCCGTCGTGCGTGTGGCCGTGTAGTCCAAGATCAATACCATTCATCAACATTTCACCCCAAGCTTCGGGTTGATGGTCGAGAACAATCACCGGAAGTGTCTTGTCCACATCCGTCAATAACGTATTCAGCGATTTTCGTTTTACGTTTACCCTGTCTTCCCTTCCTACAAGATAAAAAGCACTATCAGGCATGGCAACCGAATCGGTTAGCAATGTAATCCCCGTACTTCTCAACCACTTTTCTTTGTCGATATAGTTTGCCCGATATTCATGATTCCCTTTTACGGCATACACTCCCATAGGGGCTACAATCTGACGAAATACTTCCTCCATGTGTTCTTTCTTCGGATAATGCATATCGTAGTCGATGATATCGCCCACCATCACCACCATATCGGGGTGCAAAGAATTAATCAAAGCAACTTGTTTCTCAAATAGTTTTCGATTCACGACTTCGCCCAAGTGGATATCAGAAACCATGGCAATGGTCATGCTGTCTATACCTTTTGCCTGTTTGGGTATGGAGATGTACACGTTTCGTACCACAGGATTCGTTACATTGTGGTAACCCCAAATCATAAGGGCGGTAGTAACTGCACAGATTACAGCAAACAAAATTCGTTTTACTCGTGTATAATGATCATGTATCCACTGAGGAAATATTTTGAAAAGCTTATTGGTGAATCGGAGCACATCAAATGCAACCAACATCATCACGATGTAGATCGAAGCAATGTACCACGTATTGCAAATGTATTGGATGGTTGTCATTACTTGGTCGGGCAGTTCGTTTCGAAACAGATATCCGAAGAAATAAAGAGTAACCTCACCTCCGATGGCAGCTATAAAAGGAATGCGTATACTTTTGCGTGGTGGCAACGCCTCATATCCACGGAAGGCAATATATGCGGTGAAAAGTATTTGGGCAAAAATGGATTGCAAGAAAACTTTCATATGTTTGATTGTAGGTGTCTAAACAGGCTTATTTCACGTCCAGATCAATACAAACTACTTCGGAGTCGGTTCCTATTCTAAAAGGAGGCCCCCAAAGAGATAAACCGGAACTCACGTAAAAATGAGTCATATTCCTTATTTCATAACCATAAGGAAGTTCGTAAAGTTGCTTTACTAAAAGTGAAACAGGCCAAATTTGTCCTAAATGTGTGTGTCCGCTTACTTGCAGGTCTATGTTTGTATCTGCCGCACGTTGCAGATCATAGGGCTGATGATCGAGTACAATCTTAACTACGTCTTCGGGAACACGACTGATCAATTCGCTGATTGATTTACGATTTTTGTTGTGACGGTCGTCACGTCCGGTTATCCAGATCCCTTCGGTTAGTTCAACAGATGCATCACGTAAAAACTTGATCTTTGTTCGTTTGTAGAATTCTTCCGCTTCGTTGATGCCGGCAATATACTCATGATTGCCCGGAATGGCCCATACACCAAGAGGGGCATCTAGTTTATTAAGTACCTCTTGCATGTTCTGGTCATAAAGCGGAACCACCGAGTTGTCGATCATATCACCTGCTATTACAATAACATCAGGCTTTAGCGCATTGATTTGATTTACATAACCGGTCATTCGGGTCGCATCGGTTCCATAACCGAGATGCACATCACTGATAGCGGCAATACGTAGTTTTTTACCTTTATGCGCAGAGTTATTAACAGCTATGTTGAGAGGTGTTGTTTGCGGGTTGCTATAGTTTATATAGCCGTAAATCATTGTAGCCGTAGTGATTGTTACGGAAATAAGTAGCGCGCTAATTTTCGCTTGTCGTCTGTTATCAACAATCCAGTTGTTGCGGATGCCTGTAAGCTTTCCGATGATCAAAAAGAAGTCGACCAATATCGCCTGTAACAAAAAATAAAGAAAGGCAACCAGCCAAGTATTCCCCGCTTCATATACAATATGACCTTGCGTGGGTGTAACCCCCAACTTAGCAAGAAAAAATTGGATGAAAGGGAGAACGGATACGATTACAAACAGCGGAACGTAAGCAATACGCAAAGGTTTCAGGGCCGAAAGAAGTTTCCAACCGCGCTGAAACAAATAACAACTAGCCAAAGCATAGATCAGTATAACAACAATAAAAAACGTTTTCATAGGTATCGAGTTGAAGTTCAAAGATAATAACTTCATAGCGAATTTGAAAACAATAAATAACCGTTGAAACGACGCAATTTGCTCGATTTTTGAACCTCATAAAGTCCGTTTCAGAACCATGCATGGTTCTTCCAAAAACCATGCATGGTTTTTTTGAAAACCTAATGAGGTTTTTGGAAAAACTAAGCAAGGTTTTTATGTGTTGTAAATCAGTGTTTTAAAAGATCGTTTTCATGCGGCTTGACAGAGCAAGTAAACTCCGATTAATCTGTTTATAAGCGAGGTACAGCAACGAATGCAAGTATTAAAGTCAATCAAGTTTATGCCAAACGACATAATACAGTCCTGATATATTTTTTATCCTTGAATAATACCAATTTACGGGTTAATCGTATATTGGGCATCGCAATGTTATAGATTAATCTACAAGACCATACGATTATGATAAAACACACAGGAATTGGAATACTAGCTTCCCTATTGCTGCTTAGTAGCTGCGGAGGGAAAAAGTGGATTAAAGATATTGGTTGCCGGATAATAAACCGTATAAAACAAAAAGGAAACGTTATGAAAAAAAGAAACTGTATTTTGATGGCATCTTTGCTTGCTCTGGGGTGTCTTTTTGTAAAAGCTGAGTCAAAAACAGATAAGCTGCCGGTGGTTGACTTCTCTAAAGAGTATCCGAAGAAAGAGTTTTTATTGCAGGATATTGCGGATATATCTTATGTCCCTTTGGAAACAACAGATGATGTGCTGCTAAGTAATCGAGCGGTGCTTTCTTGTGTAACGGATAATTATATCCTGGTACATGAGTTTACGCGAGGAGATGTGTTTTTGTTTGACCGTGCAGGGAAAATCATTTCGCACTTCAGCCATAAAGGACAAAGCGGGCAGGAGTACCCGTGGATAGGAAGTGCCGGAACGATTCTCGATGAGAAGAATAAAGAGATTTATGTCTGTTCAAGAAGTATCCAAGTTTACTCGCTGACAGGAGAATACAAGCGAACCCTAAAGATCAATACATTGGATGTTGATCGGAAGGTGTTCAACTTTAATGATGAAGCCTTGCTTGTATACGATGATGTAGTTATTGAGCCTAATTTTACACATAAAACAAAAAAGAGTCCCTACAGACTTATCTCAAAAAAAGATGGGAGTGATATTGAAAAACTAGACTTGTTTTTTCCCGTAAGGTACTCTAATCGGATGGCACTTCAAGATGATAAGGGCTGGAGGCCTGTAGTTATTTGGAGCGAAGATAATAAGTTTTATGGTAGAGATTTTATGATAGCAGATATGTCGTCCGATACATTACTATTGTTGACACAAGACAAAAAACTTACTCCCATCTTGAGTCGTAAACCCTCGGTGCACGATACAGATCCGAAACTGGTGTGGCAAACATATTTGACAACAGATCGATTTGTTATAATAGGAGCTTGGGCTTTGGATTTTAACTCAGAGGGTGGACGGATTCCAATGTATATGTACAATTTCGAGACGAAGGAGATTTTCAGGTCGACCTTCTTAGATGCTGAATTTGGCATGAGTGAATGGTCTATGGGGATGGCTTTGGGCGGAGCTACAGCTACCGCAAAGAATGTGCATGCCGGCTTTGTTCAGGCGGAATCGATTATTAATGCGTATAATAAGAAGCAGTTGAATGAAAGTGCGACTAAGTTTGCCGCGAATCTAGATGTAGAAGACAACTATGTCGTTCGCATTATCAAATTCAAATAATAGAAGACGGCTCTTTGTCACGAAGCTGCCTAATAGAAAAAAGAACAAGCCATCAATTCCCTTTGTGATAAAGGAGGTTGATGGCTTGTGTATGTGAGGATAATCCTATTTACTTTTGAAGTGAGAGAAGTGCTTCGGCAAGCTTTTTACGGTATTGTAAAATGGCTTGCGGGTCTTTGTTGTAAGTTTGTTCGTCGGTATAGATCGACTTTGGTATAGAAAGTAGCTTTTTAGCTTTGGCTACTTGCGAAGCTTTTGATTTAGGAGCTTCTTGAATGAGTTGCTCCAACTTCATCATATACTCGTAATCTTCGATACCGTCGCGAAGCGTTTCGAGACGAACGGAAGGAACGGCTTCGTTGTTGTAGACTTGTTTGTCGTTGTTTACATCTCTGTTTTCAGGATAAAACATGCGTCCGTCGCCATTGCCCCAAACCGTTTGTTTGCCTTGTACCCATCCGTAGCCGGTAACCCAAGACATCGCTTCTTGCCAAGGATTTTGCAGTTTGCCTATTGGCGAGGCTTCGGGAGAATTCCAGTAGGTTGATTCCCACACTAATATTCCTTTGAGATGGTGTACATACGATGCCCAAATCCACATGCGGAAGTTGACAGCATCGTGGTCTATAAATTCCGAGATCCATGGCGACTTGGGCCAGCAACATAGGTATGACCAATATTCTTGCCCTTTTTCGTGCATTTTCTTGGCCTTTTCATGGTCGAGCTTATGCCAAATGGTACAGGAGATGTCGGTTACATCCGAGATGTCTTGTCCTGCAATGTGCTCGGTAAGGAACGTAGTTAGTTTGGGCGCATGCTTCTTTAGCATTTTGTGCGTTTCATATATAAACGGATAGTTCGACTCGTTGGGCTCGTCAAACCAGTAAATATACTCTTTGCCAATCATCCCGGTAGCAACTAAGTTGGCCTCTATTTGCTTTAGGTAGCGTTCCATCAAGCGATCGTATTCTTCCGTGCCTTGAGCAAAACCTTCGAATACACCCCCTTCGCTGCTGAAATACGTACCTCCGCCAAGACCTTTGAGTTGAAGGCGATGTCCGTTAAAGCCGTATTGGTCGAAATACTTCTTTGCTGCTTTGTTGAAGTCGGTAAAGTCGAGTTGAATGTCTATTTTGTTTACATCTACTTCAAAGCCACCGCTTGTCAATAGGTTTTCGGTTGTTTCTTTATTGTTTGCGGCGGAATTGTCGGCACTTGCCACACCATTGTCTCCTTGTGTCCAGGCTTTGGCTGCTTCTCCTTTGTCGGTTGTGGAGAGAACAAAGTCATCGAACCATACGGTGCCGTGACCTTCGCCAATGGCCGTACGCTTCGACGGATACAGACGAATCATGATAGAGGCCGTTTCCGGTGTAAGGTTTCCGAGTGGAAGTGAATAGCTTTTCCATTCATTCGATGCGCGAAACTCTTCGTATCTATTTTCGAACCAGATAAGTGAGTCGTTCTTGTCGTAGCATTCTACACCGATAACAAACGGCTGATCTGCATCTTTCGATTTTGCCCACCACTGTAAATTGTGAGCTTTGCCGCCTTGCACCGGTTGCAAACTACGTAGCGATGCTTCGGTATTCTCCGTATACGATTTGTCTACCACCATATAAGCGTATTTGCCCGAATGCTTCTCTTTGCTGTCGAAGAAACCGCCTTTCCAATCTACTCCGGTAACGGTTTCGTGGATAGGTGTGCGTTCGAACGGACTATACGGCGAGACTTTGTAATCGGCGAAAGCTTTCATGTGTAAGTCGAATGCCTTTTGTTTTTCCGCCTCGGTGGTGAGGTTGTTGTATTTGGCAACGTTGTCGAGGTTGAAACCAAAGCCCGAACGCATGGTTGTTGTATCGGGTAGTGTAAAGTTCCATACGTTGAGTTCGACCGGTATTTGTTGTGAATAACCGTCGGCCGTAAGGGAAAGGGTTGCTTTGTACAGACCTACGGCTGCATTTGCCGGTGTCTTTACGGATATCCAAAACGGCTGATTGATTCCGGCATTTAGGTTTTCACCACCCTTATATAGAGGCAACGGATCGGGCCACTTACCGGCAAATCCGTATTGGTCGGTAGGGTGCGTTACGGTTACATACTCTACTTTTCTAACAACGATATCTGATGTAGGGATCTCGGTGCCGTTGGTCGAAAGGGGAGATAACTTGATTTGTAGGTTGCGGAGCGGTTGTTCCGGATTAACGACAAGAATAAACGATTCCCATTCGTTCTTTGCGCTTTCGAGACGAATGGTCGCTTTCTTTTTGGTCGGAACCGGTGCGTCTTGCATGACTTTGTATGCTCCTTCGGCCCACCATACAGAGGTTTCGGGAGTTTTAGAAATGAGATAACCATAGCCGCCGCTTGCGGTATGATTCGGGTCTGTTTTGGCTGCGGCAAATAGAGAGGTGCATAGCAGCAACAGTGCCAAGGGTAATGTTTTAGTTAGCATTTGTTTTTACGATATAGATTTGGATATGCTGCAAATATAAAAAGAAAAAAGGAGTATACTTCAATGGGGAAGCATACTCCTTCTATGATCATCAATGCTGAAAGGTCGAATTGTGTCAAAGCCTTATAGCAAGACTTTGCTTCGTTCGATCAAGCGATTGTCTTTTTATTTTGAGAACTGTGCGTCCATAGCTGCCGCTGCACGACGTCCGTCGCCCATTGCCAGAATTACGGTTGCACCACCACGCACAATGTCACCACCGGCATAAACATCCGGAAGGTCTGATTGCATGGTTTCTTGATTTACAATGATAGTACCCCATTTGCTAATTTGAAGTCCTTCGAAAGCACTAGGGATTAGTGGATTTGGTGATACACCAATACTTACCACCGCTACATCGATGTCGATGGTTTCAATAGCACCTTCTACGGCAACCGGGCGACGACGACCCGAAGCATCCGGTTCGCCAAGTTCCATCTTTTGTAAGCGAACTTGTTTTAGGCGGCCTCTTTCATCGCCGATGTATTCGATCGGATTGTGCAATGTAAGGAATTCTACACCTTCTTCTTTCGCATGGTGTACCTCTTCGAGACGTGCCGGCATTTCTTCTTCGCTACGACGATAAATAATCATCGCACGCTCCGCACCCAGGCGACGCGCTGTACGTACCGAGTCCATCGCAGTGTTACCACCACCTACAACGGCTACATTTTTACCGAAGAATACAGGGGTGTCTGATTCAGGATTCGCAGCATCCATTAAGTTTACACGAGTAAGGTATTCGTTGCTCGACATAACGCCTACAAGATTCTCACCCGGAATATTCATAAAGTTAGGAAGACCGGCACCGCTGGCTACAAAGATTCCTTTGAAACCTTCGTCGTGTAGATCTTGATACGTAATGGTCTTGCCGATGATACAGTTCTTGATAAACTTCACGCCCATCTTTTCAAGAATGCCGATTTCAACATCTACGATGCTGTTTGGCAGGCGGAATTCAGGGATACCATATTTCAATACACCACCGATTTCGTGTAGTGCTTCGAATACCGTAACGTCGTAACCAAGTTTGGCAAGGTCGCCCGCGCAAGAAAGTCCGGCAGGCCCCGAACCTACTACTGCAATCTTGATACCGTTTGCCGGTTTCAATTCCGGGATAGATATGTTACCTGTCTCACGTTCGTAATCAGCAGCGAAGCGCTCTAGATTACCAATCGCGACAGCGTCTTTCTTTAGTTTTTGTGTATAGATACACTGGCTTTCGCATTGTTTCTCTTGTGGACAAACGCGTCCGCATACAGCAGGAAGTGCGCTTGTTTCTTTCAATGCTTTTGCAGCTTCAAGGAATTCGCCGCGTTCGATGTTTTTTACAAACTTAGGGATGTTGACACCTACCGGGCAACCTTGCATACAAGTTGGAGTAGGGCAGTCAAGACAACGTTGCGCTTCGCACATGGCTTGGTCTGCTGTATACCCTAAATTTACCTCTTCGTTGTTATGGCTTCTGAAGTCCGCATCAAGGGAATTCATTGGCGTACGTGGAAGATCGGTACGTTCTTTGTTTTTCTTTCCTTTACGCAAAGCCTCTCTCCATGGCTGATTGCGCTCTTCGGTTAGTATATCTTGTGAAGTCATTTTCTGTTACGCTTTTGCTGTGTTTTTTGTTTCTTGATCTTTGTATGAGCCTAAACGCATCAACATTTCGTCGAAGTCTACTTTGTGCGCGTCAAACTCCGGTCCGTCTACACAAACGAACTTCGTCTTTCCGTCTACAGTAATACGACAAGCGCCGCACATACCTGTACCGTCTACCATGATGGTGTTAAGGGATGCCATCGTAGGTACGTTATACTTTTGAGTAAGAGCAGAAACAAATTTCATCATAATAGCAGGACCGATCGTTACACACATATCCACTTTTTCGCGGTTGATAACTTCTTCGATCCCTTGTGTTACTAGTCCTTTCTTTCCGTACGAACCGTCGTCTGTCATCACGATTACTTCGTCAGAATTTGCACGCATTTGTTCTTCAAGGATAACCAAGTCTTTGCTACGAGCCGCCAATACGGTGATTACGCGATTGCCGGCTTTCTTAAATGCTTCTACAATAGGAAGAAGAGGGGCTACACCTACACCACCGCCGGCACATACTACTGTACCAACTTTTTCTACGTGAGTAGCTTGTCCCAGAGGTCCTACAAGGTCAGTGATGTAATCACCTTCGTTCAGTGCGCAAATCTTTTTTGATGATTCGCCTACTTGCTGAATAACCAAAGTGATGGTTCCTTTTTTCGTATCTGCCGCAGCAATAGTTAAAGGAATACGTTCACCTTTTTCGCCAACTTTTACAATGACAAAGTGGCCGGCTTTGCGAGCCTTCGCAATCAGAGGTGCTTCTACCTCCAACTTAACGACATTTGTAGAGAAAAACTCTTTGCTTACTATTTTATTCATTTATCTCAATGAGTTGTTATTTCTTTTATTTGCAAAAATATAGTAAAAACACTAACTATGAAATAAAAAGTATGTTTAGTTTCCCGTTTTATCTTTCATGGTTTTGCTTTTTTAGCGTTGTGGGTGTCAATTTGTGAGCTGAGGTTTAAAAGTTGAAATCGTTACAAATTCGTTTGAGTTTAATAAGTTTACGCTGTGAGTGTCGGATAAAATAAAATCCGATTACTGAAAGACCTTCTTCAAAGATCGTTTCGGTAACCGGATTTGCTATTATATAAAATTATAAAGGGTCTTGCTTATGCGGCACGAGTCTTTAATACACCTTGACGAAGCGTTTTTATTTCATGCATTAAAAATAGTCCTGTTAGTAATGCAGAGAAGAAAGAGGCTACCGGATTGGCTGCCCATACGCCGTCGAGTCCAAAGAAGTTTGGTAAAATAAGCATGCCGGGAATTAAAAAGATCACTTGGCGTGTGAGTGATAAAAACATCGACTTCCATGCCTTTCCGATGTTTTGGAAATATTGTGCGGCTACGATTTGGAAACCAACAACAAAGAAGATGGCAAAATAAACGCGCATTCCTTGTGCCGAAATGTCTACGAGTTGACTGTCTGTCGTAAAGAGTTGCACCATGGTTTGTGGCATCACCATACTAAAGATAAAACCAACACCGGTAATAATACTCGCAGCAATGATACTTAATTTGAGTACTTCAAGTAGTCTATCGTATTGTTGTGCTCCATAATTGAATCCAACAATGGGTTGCATTCCTTGCGTGATACCCATACACAACATCACAAGCAGTGTTTCGAAAGATGATACAATTCCGTAAGCTCCTACGGCAAGGTCTCCACCGTTGCTATTCAAGGTTCGGTTTACGACAATAGTAACAAACGAAGCTGCGATCATCATGCCAAAGGGAGACATCCCAATACTTAGAATGCTGAATACGGTTTGCTTATGCAGTTTGAGATATTTACGTTGGAAATGTAGGATGCTTTCTTTGCTATAAAAGTGCGACATTACCCAGACGGTACATACCAACATGGAGAGTACAGTTGCGATAGCTGCTCCTTGAATCCCCATTTTGAACACAAATATAAATATAGGGTCCAGGATGATGTTGATTCCAGCTCCCAAAAGCATGGTCAGCATGGCTTTGCGCGGATATCCCGATGCACGCATCATGGCGTTGAAGCTAAAGCTGAGCGTCATAAAGATGGTAGACGGAATTACAATGTAAAGGTAATCTAAAGCAAAAGGGATGGTTGCTTCACTTCCTCCAAACTGAAAAAGCAAAGGCTTGATGAAAACAAGTGATAAAACGGTGGTGAGGACCGAAAAGATAAGTGAGAGCATCAAGGCATTGCCCAATACACGCTCTGCTTTATCGACCTCGTTACGACCTAAACGTATCGAAATACGCGTGGCTGCACCTACACCTACGAGCATACCAAATGCATGAATGAAGTTGAGAACAGGGAATGTGAGGGTTAAACCTGAAATAGCAAGCGCGCCTACTCCTTGTCCGATGAAAATACGGTCTACAATACTATACAATGAGTTTACCATGGTTCCTACAATGGCCGGTATTGTGTAGTGAAGAAGAAGTTTGCTTATTTTTTCCTGTTGTAGTCTGTTCGTAATTGATTGTGTGCTCATATATAAAACGTTTCGGGTACAAAGCTATTCATTTCTTTTCGGATATCCCGAGCCGTCTTAATTAGATGTGTGCTTATTCTTATTAAAGAAGTTGTAATATTTGTTTATGCGGGCGTTTGCTGATTGGTAAGGTCTCGTAGGTATCAATGTTAATTTACTGAAAATGGTATTGTATTAGTGAAGACTCGTAATATATTTATGATCATTACATTGTTAAATAAATAAGAGGCTCGATGACCAACTTTTGGTGAGATGCTTTGTTGAATTACAAACGAATAAAATAAGAGATTATGAAACAGGTATTGATTCTTTTAAGTGTTATTCTTTTTGCTTCATGCTCATCATATAAAGCTACCGACGGAATGTCTAAAGAACAACGTCAAATGCAAAAAGAAGCTGATAAAAAAGCACAAGAGGCAGAAGATATGGCTATGTACGAACAAGCGGTGGAAGCCTTGCAACAGCAACACTTTGTACTAGAAACTGATCGTGTTTACTTCAAACGCGGACATGTAGAATACGTAACTCCGTCTACCAACTTTGTACTGTTGGATGGAAACAAAGCAAGTGTTCAGTTGGCATTTAATACGGCTTATTCCGGAGCAAACGGATTGGGTGGAGTAACCGTTGATGGAAGTGCTTCGAATATCAAAATGAAAAAAGATAAGAAAGGGAATGTTCATTTTTCTATGAGTGTGATTGGTACAGCGATTTCTGCTCAAGTAGATATTTATATTCCTTATGGAACAGCTAACGCGCAAGCCACTGTAAATCCGAACTTCAATAGTAATCGCATTTCATTTTCAGGAACAGTATGGCCACTTGACCAATCGAATATATTCAAAGGTCGTTCATTGTTCTGATTTAGCTTGCTTACGTATGTAAGATAGTTTGTTTTCTCTGTTGTTTAAATAATTAAACCGTTCATTCATTTCAGAAGTAAAATTCCGAAAGAATGAACGGTTCTTTTTTGTAGAAGTGGTATAGTGGTAATTTCATTATTCACTTCAAAAGGATATCAACCTTGTTTGAAATGAATATAGAACCCTGGAATATTGGTTTTTATACAAGGAAAAAGACCATCTCAAATATTCTTTGAGGTGGTCTCTCCTTAATTGTGTGGTCTTTTCAAGAAAAGTGGTTTAAAAATCGTGTGTGGTTTTCTCTATAATGTAAAATCATTAAAGAATAATATCACTTATATAACATAAAGAGAGGCTTCTTGTTTTCTAAATTGTTAGTTTTATCATGTAATTTTATTTTTGTTAACAAGAAGGCCGTTTTTAGCAGAGAGTTTTGATTCAGATGCAACAGGGGAGCCTTGTTTTATGTTTGATTTATATAGGCAGAAGTGATGCCAGAAAATATTGAATCAGAAGACTAATATTCAAGTATATAATATAGCAAATGAAACGAGAAATAGACTTTGAATCATGGAATCGCAAAGAGCACTTTGATTTCTTTAGTGCCTTTGATGAGCCGTTTTACGGATTAGTAGCTCAATTGGATTGTTCTAAAGCAATGCAAGAGGCGAGAATGTCGGGAACTTCTTTTTTCCTTTATTCGCTACATAAGATAATGCGGGCTGTAAACGATACGCCCGAATTTCGATATCGCATAGAGGCGGGTAGTGTGTACGACTATGAAACAATACATGTTTCCCCAACAATAGGACGCGCAGACAATACCTTTGCTTTTGCGTTCTTAAAGTTTGATCCGGATTTGTCTCGCTTTGTGGCGATCAACAAGCAAGAGATGGAAGAGGCGCAAAGCTCTACCGGGTTACGACTCAACGAAGATTCGGAGCGAATTGATACGATTCATTTTTCGTCTCTTCCATGGATTGATTTTACAGGTCTCACTCATGCGCGAAATTACAAGACGAATGATTCGATCCCGAAAATATCTGTCGGGAAAGTGCATGCAGAAGGTGAAAAGAAAAGGATGCCGATACAAATCAATGTGCACCATGGTTTGGTGGATGGAATACACATCGCAAACTTCTTGGATCGGGCACAAGCATATTTAAATGAGTAAACCCTATAAAACAAAGCACCCGGAAGTTACATCTTCCGGGTGCTTTGTTTTTATTTATTGATCCAGGTTTTTATTCATAACCCGGATTGTTGATCAGTTTATCGTTACGTTTCAACTCATCTCTGGTGATAGGCGCGAAATACATTTTATCTTTCCAATTGCGATTTTCACGCGAGGTAAAGTCGGCAACAGTCCAGGTATAATTATATTTCGTTTCATCGTAGCGGTATGGAAGAGAGCCGTCTGCTCCCGGTTTTAGTTGCCCCAAAACACTAATGCCGGTAAGTTTCTGATTCATCACTTGAGGAGCAATCATCCAACGACGTATGTCATAGTATCTACTTTCCTCGAAAGCCAATTCTACTCTTCTTTCGTGGCGAAGGAAGTTACGCAAGCTTTCTTGTGTGTAAGCACTACCTCGAGAGGTCAGTGTTGTTTTCACGTCGGGCATTCCAATGCGGGCGCGAAGCTCGTTCAACTTAGAAGTAGCTGCGTCGAGTTGGTTGAGTTCGATACAAGCTTCTGCATAAATAAGAAATACTTCCGCAAGACGGATATAATTCCATGGCACTTCTTGTGCAAAGTTTTGCCCGTCTACTGCTTCATCTATAATCTTACGCATATAATATCCAGTATATCCGCCGTTCCAGTCTTCGATCGGACCTTTGCGCGTATCTACTCCGAAGAAATTACGTTTGCTACCATTCTCGGTGACTTCATAGGTACCGCATTGCAATTCATTGTACGGATCAATGTTTTTCACATCGGCCGGACGATCGCGTCCCCACTTGCTGCCATCGTAACCAATAGTACCGTAAAAGCGCGGTTCTCTGTTTAGATATGGATTAACAGTAGTACTGCTACCTACTTCTCTTAGACCTTTGGTCATTGTACCGTCAGCATATTCAAAATCCATTACCAAGTCTTGGATTGGCGTATTGCCTCCCCAGTTGTGATAACCGTTGGGTCCGTTCTGAATTACAGCATTATTAGTCCATAAGTTGGCTAGGAACTGACGGGTCAGAATCTTCTCCGAGTTGTTTTTGTCGGTAATAATCTTTTGAAAGTTTTTACCAATCTCCCAGTTTGTTGTGGTACCTTGTGTACAATCAATCAAGCTATATATACCCAGGTCGAGGACTGCTTGCGCAGCTGCTTTTGCTTTGTTGTACATATCTGTTTGATCTCCTTCGTAAGTCAAAAGCGGTTGCAGATCGGCAGGATAGGATTGATTATAAAACAGCGGACTTGCCAAATGTAAGTACATACGAGCTTTGAGCGCAAGAGCCGCACCTTTTGTAATTCTACCCAAGTTTTTATCATTATGAGAAAGAGGTAGAAGTTCGGCCGCCATATCCAAGTCGGTCGTAATAAAGTCTAAACACTCCTTGAGTGAGTTTCGAGGGATCTTCATGTCCTCTACTTGGTCGAGCTCATATACCTGCTCAACAATAGGAACACCTCCATATCCGCGTACCAATTGCGAATACATGTAGGCACGAAGAAATAGCGCCTCGCCCTTCATTACTTTATTGTCAAATCCCAACTTTTCGGGAACGTTGTCGATTTGCGAGATGAATTGGTTCACATAGCGAAGACCTTTGTATTTGTCTCTCCACTTGAACGGACAAGCACCATTGTCGTACCAATAGATCGCACTTTGTGTAGGATCTGAGGCAACCACGTTTTGCAAGCCGTAACCATGAATGAACTGCGACTCATCGCAGGCCGAAGAAAGCATGGTCTCGTTGGTACCATGTCCCATGTATGAATAGATTTGATTGAGGTATGATTGCGCCAAAGCCGGATCGGTCCATACATCGGCATCCGAAAACTGGTCGAGCGGTTTGGTATCTAGAAAGTCAGAACAACCCGACAATGCTAGCATACATAAAGCACTATATAGATATGTTTTAATATTTCTCATAGCATGATTGAATTAGAAGGTTATTGTTGCTCCAAAGTTGAAGATTCTCGATTGTGGGTAAACGACTGCATCTTTACTGTCGGCTTCCGGGTCAAGAACTTTCAGTTTATCTACTGTGAATAGGTTGTTTGCATTGATATACAAGCGAAGGTTTGAAATACCGGCTCTAGACATCCAGGCAGAAGGGAATGTATAACCGATCTCCGCATTCTTCAAGCGGAAGTAGTCCATCGGACGAAGGAAATACGTGTTTCGTTCTGTAATCCAGTATTCTTGCTCACGGTTGTATACACGAGGATGTTCTACGTTCGGATTCTCTTCTGTCCAGCGTTGATCGTAAAACTCTTTGAGGAAGTTTCCAACCTCGCCCGACCAAGTTTGTACATACACTTCCGCTCCGGTAGCACCTTGAAAGAAAAGAGACATATCCCATTGTTTCCAACGAAGATTGGCCGTAAAGCCACCCACAAAGCGAGGCTCGTAGTTTTTGTCTCTTCGTACGCGGTCTTCGGCATCGATCTTACCGTCGCCATTTACGTCTACAAACTTGATATCACCCGGACGTGCACCATTCCAGTGTGGATAACTATCCACCTCGGCCTGATCATTAAATACTCCGTCGGCAACATAGTAAAGGCTTGTCCAGATAGGGCGGCCTGTTGATTGTTGATATGAAGGAGCTCCCGGCGTTTCGTCCCAGAAGAGAATTTTATTCTTCGCGTAAGTCATATTGAAAGAAAGGTCGTAATAGAAATCACCGGCTCTATCACTATATGAAATCATCGATTCAAAACCGCGGTTACACATTTCGCCAATGTTTTCTTCCGGCAACTCCATTCCCGAAGTTTCAGGGATAGACGCGTTTCGTTTGATAAGCATTTGAGTGCGTTTGTGGTAGAATGCATCCGATTCCCAGCTAAGTCTGTTGTTTAAGAACTTAAAGTCGAGACCCACATTATAGGTAGTACCCTTCTCCCAGGTAATATTCGGATTGGGAACACGTATCGGATAAAGTGTTTTATACTCGTCGTTTCCAAATACAAAGTTTCCGCCAAATCCATACGTATTCAAGAACTGGTAGTTGGCAATGCGGTCGTTACCGGTTTGAGAGATCGAACCTCTCAACTTAAAGTAATCGATGAAGCGGATGTTTTCTTTCCAGAAATTCTCTTCAGAGCCGCGCCAAGCAGCAGAGAACCCGGGGAAGAATCCGTAGCGTTTCCCTTTAGGGAAGCGGAACGATCCGTCGTATCTCCAAACAAACTCTACCAAGTAACGCTCAAGATAGTTGTACGAAAAGCGACCAAAGTAGTTGAGGCGGGCTTCTTCCCAAGCGCTACCACCGTTGTTTTTGTCTTTGTCGCCACCGGCAAACATTTGGTCTACTACATCCGAAATAAAGTATCTTCTGAAAGCATTCAAGTTATCATTTCCTTTTTTCTCGCCTTCGATACCCACGGTACCACCTACGGTATGCGCTCCAAAGGTGCGGTCATACATCAAGATACCACTAAGCAACCAGTTGGTTTCGTCGTGATTTTCTTGATACAACTCCGGAGCCGAATAACCACGAAGTGAAGGAGTCAGTACATGGTCGTCGCCGCCGTCCCACGAATAAAGAATCCATGGCTTACGAAAAGCTTTGTTGAATCGGAAATATTTGTCGTATGCTGCATTTGCAACCAATTTAAGGCCTTCAACTCCCGGAATGGAAGCATTTAATTGAAGGTTGTTTTGTACGTAATAGCGTTTGTCGCGGTTGTATCCGGTAGCATCCGTACCTGTTACGGCAGGGTTGTCTCCGTATTCAATATCCGGACCGGGTTCGCCGGTAGGCCAAAATGCAGGAAGCGTAGGTTTGCTTCGGCGAAGCGCAGAGAAGATAGAACCCGCACTTTTATTCGGAAACTGACGATACTCGAAACGTCCCAGCGTTCCGTAAGTCAAGCTAATGTACTTGTTGATTTTAGCATCAATGTTTGCACGAATGCTATACTGGTCGTATCGGGTCGCACTATTCTTGTAAAAGCCATCTTGTCCGTTTGCTGCCAGATTGATGTAGAACTTATATTGTTCGTTACCACCGGTGATGTTGATGTCGTGACGATAAACCATTGCATTTTTCTTCAAGCCAACATCGTACCAATCCGTGTTGGGGTGTCCCCAAGGATCACTGCCATCGCCAAACATCTGCAAGTCTTCATCGGTATACGCCGGAGATTCGCCACGGTAATACTTGATCTCATTAATTAAAGTAGCATACTCTACGGCATCACACATTTCTGGAAGACGAGTAGGTTGCGCAAGCCCCATATTACCGGTATAGGTAATTTGTGGTTTGCCCTCTTTACCACGTTTGGTCGTAATCAAGATAACACCATTGGCTGCACGTGAACCATAGATTGCGGCAGAAGCATCTTTAAGTACCGAAACACTTTCGATTTCATTCGGATTGAGTCGATCAAATCCTCCGGCTCTGTCAGGAATACCGTCAATTACAATCAACGGATTGTTGTCGCCCAATGTGTTTGCTCCACGAACGCGGATTACAGTACCGTCATATCCCGGTTCGCCCGAACGAGTAAACCCTATAACTCCGGGTAGTCGTCCCAGCATTGAGTTGGAAAGGTTGGTAACCGGCGATCCTTTCAGCGTTTCACCCGTAACCGTAGCTACCGACCCTGTAACGGAAGTCTTCTTTTGTGTACCGTAACCCACAATGACTACTTCTTCGAGTTTCTTGGTGTCTTCTACCATAACGATGTCGAATTTTCGTTCTTTTCCTACGGTGATGTCTTGGGTAACGAAACCGACATACGTAATATGCAATACCGACTTATCGGAAGGAACTTCCAATGTAAACTTTCCGTCGATATCGGTCATAGTTCCGGTAGTTGTGCCGGCAATCGAGATGTTCACGCCAAGTAGCGGAGATTTCATTTCATCCATTACGACCCCGGAAATCTTGATATTTCCTTTTTGTTGGTTACTCGCGTGAGCAGTCGTTTGTAAGATAGGTAATAGAAATAGTAATAGAGGTAAGATCATACTCCTCACACAGTAGGGAGAAGGTTTAGGCTTTAGATTGTGTAGTTTTCTCATAAAGCTTGACTGTGTTTATTGTTAATAAAAGATATTTGTGGATTCAAGGTTGTTTCTTTTATATAAAGAAAACATTGCTACGTGAAATATTGTTGTTGAAAATGTATATTTTTTAAACAATCGCCTTTGTTTTTTGTAATAATCAGATAGCTAAATAATTATAGCTGTATTTGAAATGTGTTTTCGCTACATTTTCTTTCCGATATAATCATGCTTTTTGGGTCTGGAGTGTATAAATAGATGCTCTAGAAAGCAAGTAGAGGTTAAGGTAGATGGTAGTAATTATGAAAATTCAAATAAGTTTGTATTTTTGCGGAAGTAAAATCAAGTCGTACTTAAAACGTTTCTTTCTGGCAAAGAAGACTATCAAGACTTGTAATGTTAACTATAAAACAGAAGTTTATGAGAAAAATTCATTCACTGGTTGTTGTTCTCGTGATGTTGGTTTTGGCTTTACCTGCTAGTGCTCAATTGCGCTTTGGGGTTAAAGCAGGGGTAAACATCGCAGACGCATCGTTGAGCTGGAGTGCTCTTGACAAAGGTAATGTAACCGGGTTTCATGTAGGGCCATCTTTGGAAATGGGTATTCCATTGACAGGGTTAAATCTAGACTTGTCTGTACTTTATTCTCAAAAAGGGGTAAAGGTAGACGATCTTACGATGAAGACAGACTATTTGGATGTTCCATTGTATTTGAAATGGAAAATAGGTTTACCTATTGTAAAAGTATTCCTACAAGCTGGTCCGTATGTAAGCTTTAGAGTAGCAGGTGACAAGCTGTTGGATGTAACGAATACGGTAATCGACGACGTGAAATCCAAGTCATTCGGAGCAGGTTTGAACTTTGGCTTCGGGGTAGAAGTATTTAAACACCTTCAGGTGAGTGCCAACTACGGCTTAGGTCTTACCAACAACTTTGAAGCATTCAAAGCGCAAGACTTAATCTCGAAAGGTAAAAACCGTGTTTGGTCGGTAACTGCAGGATATTATTTCTAAGCAATAACGAATATAGAAAAGGTCGGATTCTAACAGAATCCGGCCTTCTTTTGTTACTTAGCTTTAAGAAACAGGCTTGATTTTGCATGGGTCTCATTTATAAGCTATTTTTGAAAACGATTTAAATCCCATTGCGGTACCGCTTATGAAATATGCAGATATAATACTTCCTCTTCCGCTCGACAACCGTTACACCTATCGCGTACCTGCCGACATGCAAGCACACATCGGGCAGGGTTATCGGGTTATTGTTCCTTTCGGAAAAAAAAGATTCTACACCGGAATTGTATTAAACCTGCACGACAATGCGCCGACCGACGGCTTCGAGATGAAGGAAATCTTCTCGCTGCTCGACGAAGAGCCCATTGTGACACCGTTGCAGCTTGGGTTCTGGCAATGGATTGCCAACTACTACTTGTGCAAACTCGGCGATGTGTACAAAGCTGCTTTGCCTTCGGGCCTAAAGCTCGAAAGCGAAACGAGTGTCTCGATCAATGCCGATTTTGAAGCCTCGTCGCAGCTTCGCAATTCGGAGCAAGCGGTGCTCGATCTGCTATCAGTCAATGCCAAACTTACGGTACAGGAGCTTGAGAAAGCAACGGGCGTAAAGAATCTGATTCCGGTACTCAACCGACTTATCGACATGGAGGCCGTTTATCTGCACGAGGAAATCAAATCCGGCTTCAAAGCTAAAACCGAAACCTACCTACGCATTGCGCCGGCATTCAGAAACGAAGAAGCCTTGAGTGCCGTAGTTGAGGAGATCAAGCGCGCGCGCAAACAACAAGAACTACTCGTAGCCTTTCTCGATCAGTTGCAAGAACGAGGAGGATACCTCACGCGCGACATTCCTAAAAAAGAATTTCTACAGTCGACCGGATTCTCTACTGCCGTGCTCGACGGAGTAATCAAGCGAGGTGTGATCGAATCCTTTGCGGTGGAAGCATCGCGTATGGGTGGGAAATCGATACGGTGGCAGCACTTTATCCGCTCAACGAACGCCAACAACGTGCCTACGAAGAGGTGAAGAATACGTTCGAAACCAAAGAGGTGTGTTTGCTGCATGGGGTAACTTCGAGCGGAAAGACCGAAATCTATCTGCACCTCATTCAGGAGGCTTTCAATGCGGGCAAGCAAGTGTTGTTTCTCGTTCCCGAGATCGCGCTTACGGCCCAACTTACCGAACGTCTCAAGCGTGTGCTTGGCGACAAACTTTACGTTTACCACTCTAAATATTCAGATAACGAGCGCGTCGAAGTATGGCGCAAACTCCTTACATCAAACGAGCCGTTGGTGATACTCGGTGTTCGTTCGGCCGTGTTTCTTCCCTTTGGTAATCTGGGATTGGTTGTGGTGGATGAAGAACACGAATCTACCTACAAACAACAAGATCCGGCACCGCTCTACGACGGACGCAATGCGGCGATTGTACTGGCGGCCATGCATAAAGGAAAAGT
>X396_Morelets_crocodile__coassemble_36_pt1 | contig 20094 bp, 16 predicted proteins | sample X396_Morelets_crocodile__metabat2_low_PE_001 | metagenome-assembled genome bin X396_Morelets_crocodile | reverse complement strand
AACAAGTTGTAAAAGACATTAAGGCAGGAAAACTGCTGTCTTACGAAGAAGCTTCGCAAGTATTTCGTTGTACGTCAAGAGAAGAACTACACAACGCTGCTGCGGAAATCACGGCTCATTTTCTAGGAAATAAGTTTGACACCTGCTCTATTATAAATGCAAAATCGGGCAAATGCTCCGAAGACTGCAAATGGTGTGCACAGTCGGCACACTATAAAACAAAGGCTGAGTTTTATGCATTACTGCCGGCTTCCGAATGCTTGAGGCAAGCAAACTACAATGCAAATCAGGGAATTAACCGCTTCTCGCTTGTAACGAGCGGCCGCAAGCCCAACACAAAAGAGATGAAAGAGATTTGTGACACCTTTCATACTATCAAAGCAAACTCTCCGATCAAATGCTGTGCTTCATTAGGGCTTCTTTCCAAAGAAGAACTTGCAGAGTTGCGAGCGGCCGGAGTTGAGAACTATCACTGCAACATTGAAACAGCCCCTTCTTATTTTAAAGAGCTTTGCTCTACGCATACGATGGAAGAAAAGATGAAAACCATTCGTGCCGCACGTGAAGTGGGCATGCGTATTTGTTCAGGTGGTATCATCGGCATGGGCGAAACCATGGAGCAACGTATCGAAATGGCTGTATTCTTGCAAGAGAATGAAGTATACTCGATTCCGATCAATATGCTGCATCCAATCGAAGGTACACCTCTAGGCAAATGCGACATTCTGGACAATGATGAGTTTCTTGACTCTGTAGCAATGTTTCGCTTAATTAACCCGAAAGCATATCTCCGTTTCTCGGGCGGTAGAGCGTTGCTTAGTAAAGATACACAAGCGAAGGCATTGCGCATCGGAATCAACTCTGCCATTATGGGCGATCTACTTACAACCATCGGATCGAAAGTAAAAGAGGATATCGAACTATTCACCGAAGCAGGTTATACATTTAATGAAAACACCGATTGGGTAAAATGACAACAGAAGAATTATTAGATATAGACCGTAATCACATTTGGCACCCATACACATCAATCTCTCATCCGTTGTGTGTATTTCCTGTAGAAAAAGCAGAAGGAGCTGTGATTACACTTTGTGACGGAAGAGAATTGGTAGATGGAATGTCTTCATGGTGGGCAGCTGTACACGGCTATAACAATCCTGTTTTAAATAAGGCAGCGCAAGATCAGTTGGGCAAAATGTCGCACATCATGTTTGGCGGACTCACGCATGAGCCGGCGGCTCAATTAGCTGAAAAGATTCTGTCCATTGTGCACCCGTCGCTTTCAAAGATATTCTTCTGCGATTCGGGATCGGTATCGGTAGAGGTTGCCTTGAAAATGGCCATCCAATATTGGTACTCACTCGGAAAGAAGGAAAAAAATAAATTCATAACCATCCGCTCGGGCTATCATGGTGATACATGGAATGCCATGTCGGTTTGCGACCCGGTAACCGGAATGCACGGCATCTTCGGTAATGCTTTACCAATACAGTTCTTTGTATCGGAACCGAAAACCCGTTACGGCGACAACTGGAACGATGAGGATATTTCTGAATTGCGCGAAACACTCGAAAAGCATCACCACGAGATTGCCGCGCTTATTCTTGAACCGGTAGTACAAGGAGCCGGAGGCATGCGCTTCTACTCTCCACGTTACCTGGTCGAAGCCCGCAAACTCTGCGATAAATACGACGTACTATTGATCTTTGATGAAATAGCAACCGGATTTGGTCGTACCGGAACTTTGTTTGCTTGGGAGCATTGCGGCATCGCACCCGATATTATGTGTATCGGAAAGGCTCTTACCGGAGGATACATGACACTGGCTGCAACACTTGCCAATGATAAAGTAGCCGAAGGTATCTCAAACGGATACCCCGGTGTATTTATGCATGGCCCTACGTTTATGGGCAATCCACTTGCTTGCGCGGTAGCCGCAGCTTCGATCGACTTGTTGTTAAGTTCAAACTGGAAGGCTAACGTAAAACGTATTGAAGCACAGTTGCAACAAGAACTGAGCAAAGCCGAAGCCATCGAAGGAGTACAAGAAGTGCGCGTACTAGGAGCTATCGGTGTTGTGGAAATGAAAGAACCCGTAACCATGTCTGATATACAACCGATGTTTGTAGAAGAAGGCATTTGGGTGCGACCATTCGGCAAACTGGTATATTTAATGCCTCCGTTTATTTGCAGCGAAGCACAAATTTCGAAACTTACCTCTGGAGTCATCAATGTGATCAACCGTTATCTTGCTTCAAAGTAAGCAATCACAATCACTCAATCATGAACAGATTTGAACAAGAACTTTCTGAGCTCAAGGAAAAGGGAAGCTTTAGATCCATCCCTCCTATTGCTCACGAAGGAAAGTACATCATAAAGGACAATCAAAAACTAGTAAATCTATCGGGCAACGACTATTTAGGTCTTGCCTCTCGACGCGATTTACTTGAGCAATTTAAAGAAGAGACACAAGGGCAATTCCTGCCCTACTCTTCTTCTTCCTCCCGTTTGCTTACCGGCAACTTCCCAATTTACGAACAATTAGAGTCGCTTATTGCCGCATCATTGCAACATGAAGCCGCATTACTTTTCAATAGTGGTTATCATGCCAACATTGGTATACTACCAGCCATCACAACAAAACGCAGTTTGATCGTTGCAGACAAACTCGTACATGCCAGCTTGATTGACGGAATCCGCCTCAGCAATGCTCAATTTGTACGTTACAAACACAACGACAACGCTCACCTTCAAAAAATACTGGAAAAAGAAGCGGCCAACTACGACGAAGTATTCATCGTAACCGAAAGTCTCTTTAGTATGGACGGAGACATCGCCGACTTACGCTTTCTTGTAGCTATGAAACAGCGTTTCAACAATGTATATTTATATGTAGACGAAGCACATGCCATCGGCGTAAGAGGCAACCACGGATACGGAATCGCAGAAGAGCAAGGAGTACTAGCCGATATTGATTTTCTGGTAGGCACGTTTGGAAAGGCACTCGCCTCAATGGGAGCCTATGTGGCATGTACGAAGGTAATACGCGACTACCTCATTAACACGATGCGTCCGCTTATCTTCTCTACGACATTACCTCCGGTTACCATTGCCTGGAGCTACTTTATATTCAAGCAGCTCCCTTTGTTTGGCAAAGAACGCGAACACCTCGAGATTATATCCAAACTACTACGCGATGCCATCGCGGCAAAAGGTGTAGCAATGCCGAGCGAAAGCAACATCATCCCCTATATTATCGGAGAAAACAAAGCTTGCATCGACTTTGCGTTGCAGTTGCAAAAGTTGGGTGTATATGCACTTCCCGTGCGTCCGCCCACAGTACCGGTAGGAACCTCGCGCATTCGCTTTTCACTCTCGGCCGCCATTGCAAAAGAAGATATCGAAGCAATATTATCGGGACTTTAGTAACAAGGTTTCAATTTTATCTCCTATCTTTAAAATATGTAATTGTTGTTTAGTCTCTGTTTTAACACTAGCTTAAATGAAAACACTGTTGATGCTTGATAACCAGAAAGAGGAACTAATCCTTTTTTTAGGTGGTTGGGGAATGGATCCGAATCCTTTCCGTCATTTACAATGCGAACTCTATGATGTATGTATGGTGTATGATTATCATTCGCCCAACTTCCGTTTGGAGTTGCCAAAGCAATACAAGAAAATACACTTGATTGCTTGGTCGATGGGGGTATGGGTTGCATCCCGCCTAAAGCAACAAAACCAATTAAACTTCGACAGTGCTATTGCAATCAACGGTACAGAGCAGCCTATTGATGACGAATACGGTATCCCTGTTGCTATTTACAACGGTACTTTAGAACACTTTTCCGACGACAATCGAAAACGATTCAACCGACGTATGTGCAACGACAGTACTACTTTCCGCTTCTTTTCGGCACACAATGTAGAACGAGACAGTACATCTCTTCGTGAAGAATTGCAATCTCTAAAAGACATGGTCGAATGTGAGTCTCCGCTACAAACGGAAGCAATCAACTGGGATAAAGCAATTATTACTAGTGACGATTATATATTTCCAACCACCAACCTACTTCATTTCTGGGACGGAAAAACAACTGTTCGAGAAGTAACCGGAGGACATTACCTCTTCAACCAGTGGGAAAAGTGGGACTCTATATTAAAACTATGAACAAGGCGCTAATAAAGAAACGTTTCGCAGATTCAAAGACAACTTACAATAAGCATGCACTAGCCCAACAGCAAATATGTATGCAGCTGTCTCAACTGATCAAGAATCAGCAGCGCAATCATTTCGATGCGGTGCTTGAAGTAGGTTGCGGAACGGGCGGATATACGCAAGAGTTGCTACGCGATATAACGGCCAATCGTTATACACTCAACGACTTGTGTAATCACATCCAACTAGAATCTCTTCCAAACGACTCAACACATTTCCAATTTATCGAAGGAGATGCCGAAGAAATTGATCTAGGAAGCGAGTACGACCTAATTACATCTGCCTCAACGATTCAATGGTTTGTTCGTCCCGATGCATTTGTGCACAAGTGCCACTCCATGCTAAAGCCGGACGGATTACTTATACTCAACACATTTGGATGCGACAACTTGATTGAAGTAAAACAAACAACCGGTAGCGGTCTTTCATATTACACGATAGACGCGATTAAGCAATGGTTCGAATCCTATTTTGAGAACGTACAAATTCAGGAGGAAAAGATAAAACTCACGTTCGATTCTCCGCGTGATGTACTCAAACACATCAAACTGACAGGCGTAAATGCCTTGAATTCGTCTGCTCAACGTTGGAGCAAACAACATCTCGAAAACTTTAATACCGAATACGTAAGCCTTTTCGCAACCGACAAAGGGGTGACACTCACCTATCATCCCATCTACATCGTTGCTTCAGGCGAAAAGATTTAATATCCGATCCGATGAAAAAAAACGTATATTTCATTACCGGCATTGATACAAACGTAGGCAAAACATACGTTACTGCCGGTATCTTGAAAGCTCTTCTCGACAAGGGCATCCATGCCATTAGTCAAAAAATGATTCAAACCGGATGCCTAGGCATATCGGAAGATATCGAAGCACACCGACAACTCACGGCAAAGCCGCTTTGCGAGGATGATAAAACCGGCCTTACCTGTCCGTATGTTTTTACATTTCCATGCTCGCCACACCTTGCCGCACAAATAGACAATGCAACTATTGATTGCGATAAAATAACCGAAGCGACGCAGCAACTGGCAGAGAAATATGAAACGGTTCTACTCGAAGGAGCCGGTGGACTATTGGTTCCCATCACAACTACATACAGTACGGCCGATTACATCAAAGACCAAAACTATCCGGTCATACTAGCTACTTCGGGTAAGCTAGGTAGTATCAACCATACACTGCTCAGCCTCGAATACTGCAAGATGAAAGGAATAGACGTGGTTGCTTTGGTATACAATTTTGACAAAGACGCCGATCCTGTGATTGAGAAAGATACCCAACAACTCTTTCAATCATATTTGTCAAGCAACTTCCCCAAAGCGAAATATCTGACCATGCCACGTGTGCTCGGAAATACAATAACAGAAGATGTCGAAGCATTGGCCTCTATCTGCGAATAAAACAAAAACGGTTGTTTAGTATTTGATCTAAACAACCGTTCTTCATTTTTAATATCGATTAGTTAAACTCAATATCGAAATCTCCACCGTTTTCCCAACCATCCACATCAATACCTGGAAATAAGAAATCTCCGTTACCATCCGGATCAAGGTTATCGAATGAATTGTCTGGCAACTGCTCAAATCCATAAGTTGCAACATATTGTTTTACCACATCATTCTTCGCCTTTTCACCTTGAGGTCCTAGTTGCATCAACGCCTTAATGAGCATTAGCATTGTTTGTCTTTCTTGTTCAGATCCTTTACCTCTTTGTGTTTGTCCGCTGTTAGCCATTGCCGAACTTGCAATTAATAAGCAAGCACAGCCAATACAAGTTGTAAATAACTTTTTCATTTAAACATACATTTTTTAATCACATACAATCACTATAATTGCACGCATAAAAATACAAACAAGCTGTTAATGTTTAGCCATTTTATTATATAAATAAATAATACAACCGTATTAATTATGCAAGATTACGTATATTGCACGAAACGAATACTTAATATATTTATCATTATTTTATGGAAAATGCTTAATAATAGAACTGAAATAAATAAATTCGAAGCCAAAACAACATTAATCTTTCTAAGTGTAAGATTCACTCAAAACAAAAAGAAATAACATGATTCGATTCAAACGCCTCGAAAAAGAAGACTTGTCATTCGTAAAACAGCTTTACGACTATTATATCACCAACTCAACCGTTATTTTTCACCTCGAACCGCTCACATTGGAGGAACTGGAAGAGTCCATTCCCATCAATGACGACAAATACTATTCGGCACTGATACTCGACAATCAGTTACCAATCGGTTTTTGTTATCTCTCTAAGTTCAAACCCAAGAAAGCATTCGACGTTACCGTAGAAGTTACCGTATATATAAAACCAGACTTTCAAGGGAAAGGAATTGGCCAGCAAACACTTCAAATGATATACCAAGAAGCTCTCTGCGCAGGCTTTAAAAACATGGTAGCACTCATTACAGCCGATAATGTACCGAGCATTAAACTATTTGAAAGAAATGGCTATGATAAGTGCGCACATATCAAGCATGTCGCTCAAAAATTCGACAAAATGCTCGACCTCACCATCTATCAGAAACTAATTGAATAGTTATACAATACCATGAAGACCTAAACTTTATTTGAAAAACTCCCAAACATGTCAATATAGTTTAATTCATAGTGAAAAATCTGGATTGATTTCTTAATAAAAGATTATTACTTTGCGATATCAATCCTTAAATCACCATGACATGAACACATTTATGGGAGATAATTTTATGCTGCACAACGAAGCAGCAAAACATTTATATCATTCACACGCGGCAAACATGCCGATCGTGGACTTTCATTGTCACCTAGATCCGAAGCAAATTGCAGAGAACAAACGCTTCGGAGACATGACAGAAATTTGGCTTGGAGGCGACCATTATAAATGGAGAGCTATGCGCGCCAATGGCGTAGACGAATCGTTTATCACAGGAGACAAACCTGCATTCGATAAGTTCTGCAAATGGGCAGAAACCGTACCCTACACCATGCGCAATCCGCTTTACCATTGGACACACCTCGAGTTGAAGCGCATTTTTAGCATCGATAAGTTGCTCAATCCGGCATCTGCCGCCGAAATATACGAAGCAGGGAATGCACTGGTACAAACAGATGCTTTCTCGGCACAAGCGATCATGCAACGCATGAAAGTTGAAGTCGTATGCACCACAGACGATCCGGCCGATTCGCTCGAATACCATCAGCAAATAGCTGCCGGCAACTGCACTACACGTGTATTGCCAACTTGGCGTCCCGACAAATCGATCCTTGTAGAAAACCCAACAGCCTACAATACATATATCAAGCAACTCGAGCAAGCATCGGGCATAAGCATCGTTACGTTTGCCGATTTGCTGGATGCATTGAAGCAACGACACGACTTCTTTGCCTCAGTTGGCTGCCGCATCTCGGATCATAGTATCGACAGATTCTACGGAGAACCATTTACCGACGCTCAACTCGCAGACATATTCGACAACGTACGCACAGGCAAAATCCTTGCGCAAGAGGATGTAAACACCTTCAAAGCCGGAATGCTTTATCACCTCGCGGTAATGGATGCCGAAAAAGACTGGGCACAACAATTCCACATCGGAGCCACGCGCAACAACAATACCAAGATGTTTCGCAAACTAGGTGCCGATACCGGATTTGATGCCATCGGCGACAAAGAACAAGCCGCTCATTTCTCTCGTTTCTTCGACCGACTTACCGAGGCCGATAAACTTGCAAAGACGGTAATCTACAACCTCAACCCTCGCGACAACGAACTGCTTATCACCAATGCATACAATTATAACGACGGTTCGGTAGCCGGTAAAATGCAATTCGGTTCGGCATGGTGGTTCCTTGATCAGAAAGAAGGAATGCGCAAACAAATCAACGACCTTTCGGCACTAGGTCTCTTGAGCCGATTTGTAGGCATGCTCACCGACTCGCGCAGCTTCCTCTCCTATCCGCGCCACGAATACTTCCGCCGAATCCTTTGCAACCTGATCGGCGAAGACCTTGAAAAAGGAGAACTACCAATATCCGAAATCAACTTTATCGGACAAATGGTGGAAGATATCTGCTACAATAATGCTAAGAAATACTTTAACCTATGATCAGAAATGTCATCACACTGGCTTTTTCTGTTCTTTGCCTTGCATCGTGCAACAATAGCCAGGAAAAACACAAAACATTAAAACTTGCCCACGGATTGCCCGAAACACACTCGGTACACCAAGGCATGGTATATATGAACGAGCGTCTCGAGACGTTGTCGGGCGGACGTCTGTCTCTACAGATTTATCCGGGCGGACAACTCGGGTCCGAGACTCAGTGCATCGAACTCCTACAAATAGGGAGTCTCGATATCACCAAAGTATCATCGGGCGCGCTCGAAAACTTTGTCGACGAATACAAGGTATTTGGTTTGCCCTACCTTTTCACCTCGCGCGAACATTATTTCAAGGTACTCGACGGTGAGATCGGTGCTTCGTTGCTCAAAGCTACCGAACCATATCGCTTTGTGGGCCTCGGATACTACGACTCGGGAGCACGCAGTTTCTACACCGTAAACAAACCGATCAATACTCCGGCCGACCTTAAAGGCTTAAAGATACGCGTAATGAAAACGCCTGTATCGGTAGAGATGATGCGCATCTTCGGAGGCTCGGCCACACCCGTAGATTGGGGCGAACTCTATACAGCTTTGCAAAGTGGCGTGGTAGACGGTGCCGAAAATAACGCACCTTCCATATCTACGGCCTTCCATCATGAAGTTTGCAAATACTATTCGATCAACGAACACACCATGCTTCCCGACCTACTTATTATAGGAACCACGGCATGGAACAGTCTTTCGAGTCAAGAGAAAGAGTGGATGAGCAAAGCGATGAAAGAATCGGTACAGTATCAACGGAAACTCTGGGCCGCGCAAGAGCTAGAATCGCTCCAAGAGGCCAAAGGAAAAGGGATGCAAATCAACTATCCCGACAAGGCACCTTTTATCGAAATGGCACGTCCGCTGATCGAACGGTATAAGCAAAACAAGAAGCTGAACGGAATCATCTCGGCAATTCAATCCTTAGGACAATAAATCACAACCACAATACCATGAACATACGAAAAAGAATAGACAAAGCACTCGAAGTTGTTTTGTGCCTCATATTATCTCTATTGGTTATTGATGTAGTTTGGCAAGTATTGAGCCGCTATGTACTCAAGTCGCCCAGCTCGTTTACCGACGAACTGGCTTGCTTCTTGCTGATCTGGACAGGCTTGCTTGGTGCTGCCTATGTAGCCGGAAAGCAAGAACACCTAGCCATCGATATTTGGCTGCAAAAATGCGAAGGACGCAACAAGACCATTCTACAAATGGTAATCTACTTCTGCACCCTTGTTTTTGCCACCACCGTACTTGTTATCGGCGGATCGTCGCTCGTGTATTCGCGCTTTTTGCTAAGTGTTACCTCCGCATCGCTACAGATCAATCTGGGCTATGTATACATGGTGCTTCCGCTAAGTGGCGTACTCATTAGCTATTACACCATCGACAATGCGGTCAATTACCTGAAGTCAAACTAACACAACTCAACTACCACCCATGGAAATACTAGGAGTAATTGTATTAATCGTCAGCTTCTTTATCTTGCTGATACTTGGTGTGCCTATCGCATTCAGCATCGGTATAGCCGGCACACTCACCATGCTTCTCAACATAGATGCCATACCGGCCTTCACCACCTTTGCGCTTCGCATGGCTTCGGGCCTCGATAGTTTTGCGTTGCTAGCCATTCCGTTCTTCGTGCTTGCGGGCAACATTATGAACAGTGGCGGTATCGCCCTTCGCTTGATCGATCTTGCCAAAGTAATGGTAGGCAGATTGCCGGGCGGACTTGCCTTGGTAAACGTAATGGCCAATATGCTTTTCGGAGCTATTTCCGGTTCGGCAGCCGCATCGGCCTCTGCCATCGGCAGCATCATGACTCCCGAAATGAAGAAAGCGGGCTACGATCCCAACTTCTCGGCAGCAGTAAATATATCTTCTGCCACAACCGGACTCACCATTCCGCCCAGCAACGTACTCATTGTATATTCACTTGCCAGCGGTGGTGTATCCATCTCGGCACTCTTTCTTGCAGGTTATCTTCCGGGCATACTTACAGGACTAGCCATTATGATCGTTGCGGCGTTTATCGCCCACAAGCACAACTATCCCGTAGCAGAGAAAGTAGCATTTGCCGATGCGGTGCGTAAGTTTTTCAGAGCGGTACCAAGTTTGATGTTGCTGGTTATTGTAATTGGCGGAATCTTGGCAGGTCTATTCACGGCCACCGAAGCATCGGCCGTAGCGGTAGTATACGCACTTGTACTTTCATTTATCTACAAAGAAATTACGTGGAAAGATATTCCCGGCATCCTGATCACATCGGTCAAAACAACCGCTATCGTACTGTTGCTCGTAGCTACATGTACCGGCCTTTCATGGATCATGTCGTACGAAGATATCCCTCAAACCGTAAGTAAACTATTGCTTGGCGTAAGTGAAAACCCAATCATCATCTTACTCCTCATCAATGCCATACTTCTGGTAGTGGGCGTATTTATGGACATGACACCGGCCGTATTGATCTTTACACCGATCTTCCTTCCTATTGCCACACAGCAATTAGGCATGGATCCGGTACACTTCGGCATCATGATGGTACTCAACTTATGTGTCGGATTGTGCACACCACCGGTAGGATCAGTCCTCTTTATTGGCTGTAGCGTAGCAGGCGTGAAAATCGAAAAAGTAATCAAGCCATTACTACCCATGTTTGGCGCCATGATCGTGGTACTCTTATTGATTACATTCATCCCCGGCATCACCATGCTGTTGCCACGCCTGTTTGGACTATAAACTCAACAAGCAAACATCATTCTCATCCTATTAGATTAAGACAAGCAGCCCAATCTACTTCCCCCAAGAAGCAAGATTGCGGCTGCTTTGTTACTAATTAAGAAACTAAATAATTATGGTGTTTTTTTGATATAAAAAATATAATTATCATGTAAAGAGATTATATTTGTATGACAATTATAAAACAATACAACTTTTTAGATCAAATTTCAATGAAAACTCATCTATTACACAGTGCAATCATTGCCACGTTCGCAATGTTAACATCTAGTTGTTCAAACGAACTTAACTTTGATGAATATTCCTTCCCTAAAACAGACGTTAACATAAAGCTTCTTCTTAGTCTGAATAATCATAAAGATCACAAACTATTAGACAGTGCTGCTGTTCACGTCCAAGATCAACTCTTTCCTGTTTCATCGTGGTTTGGGAATATCTCTATTAATGGAGATGGAAAATCTGTAAAAGTCAGAGACACTCAAGCAACTCCTTTTGTTTTATCTTCAAGTTGGTCAGGTTATCTATCTAAAAAATCATCATCACCAACTATTCAGGTTTATAGTTGTATGAATAACAATTCTTTTGACACTGAAGCTCAAAAAGAGTGGAACATTCAAGTCCAACCAACAGTAGCTTTGCTAACATTCTCCCTTAATGACAAAATTGAAATTGAAACTAAGCTTGGAAAAGCGGAAATAAATCATTTCTTTACAAAGGAAAACTATAAGAGTATTTATATTTATGCGGATTATGATTTAGATGTTAATAAGCATGCTATCTTCAAGCCAATCGAGGTTAAGATATCAATTAATGGCAATCAACACACTGTAACTTGTGAGGCTGGTAAAATATATAACTTCACAGAGGCACTTAAAGTCTTAGACTTCTAAAACTCAATATATCCTTAACTTGAAATATATCATAACTTGATAATAATATAATGATAAAGCAGCCAAATCTACTTCCCCCAAGAAGCAAGATTGCGGCTGCTTTGTTATACTAAATTTATGGTTTTAGCCTTAAACACAATACAACCTGTTGGTCATTTGGTGATGAGGCCAATAGTTTATTGATGCAATCGTATTTACTTTTCTTCCCTTTATAATGCGCTTGAAGATCTGACGTCTTTTCTACCAAATACAAACAGTTTGCATCACTTCCCGGTATCGGGTTCGGATTCTTCGGAATGTAACCCTCAAATAATGTTTTAGCTTTCATGTTACTTATACTACGCTGCGGATTTATCAAATAAAAGTTCTCGTCATTCCCCTCTGTATGAAACAAGATAAAGTTCTGCAACGCATGAAAACTATTCAATTTACTCACATAAGTCGGTAGAGCTTTGATATGATCTATCTGCTCCTGCTCCAATACTTTTCCGGAATAGTTTCCATTTGTAAGCATCGCATCCTTAAAGTCCAACTCTAGAAGTGGCACCAATGCACTATCTCTATAGGTATAAATTACATTTTTGAACCCATCGATTGCATAAACTTCTTTTGAGGTAGGATCCTTAGCCAAAGCCCCTCTTTTAAAACTAAACCACTCTCCCATCAAGCTATCTTTTTCTATAAAGCCAGCTTCAGCATCAATGATTGGAGAGCTCTTCAAATACATCCGACCACGCTCAACACTCAAATTGCTTGATAAAAGTTGTCTTGACAAATCATGCCCGGCAGGATCTTCTCGAAGCATCCGAAGCATTGCATTACTGATTTGCGTCTTATCTTTCACCTTCTGAGCTCTATTTATTTCGGCATCCCAACTAGTGGGATATACATAAAACAGATATTTATCTTTCTTGCGAATAGAAATGTCAGAATAAACCAGAAGCAAGTTATCATTTATTAGTTCAATTTTTGATGCACGATGATTTAACTCTACTTGTTCAATTGCATCTCCGCGAAGCGTAAACACCTTCACCCGAGTTCCCTGATGATTAACCCACAGTTGTTCATTAGACTGGTTTATGAGCATATCCGATGGTAAAACAACACTTTGATTTATATCTGTTATCAGTTTTAATGTTCGAATAAGATCTCCATTTTGTTTATATATCTGTACCGAAGAACTATCATGACACATCAGATAGAAATAGTCTTTGTAAGCTAATAACTTGGTTACATTAAAGATGGAGTCTGCCTTATTTCGAAGTGGAAAACAGGTAACCTCCTCAACTAGTTGCTCGAATTTTCCTTCTGGAATCGCAGCCATATCGATCTGCTGCACGGAACTAGAAGCAGTTTCGTTGTCGTTGCAACCTGCCGTAAACACGGAGGAAACGATTCCGATAAATAACATTAAAAGAAGTGTGGTCTTTTTCATAATGTATGCATATTGACTATAAACCGCAATATAGTAGACATTTATAAAAACACAACATTAAATTAAAGCTTTATTTTACCTCTTAGAAAACGATATATCACTACAATATACAATAAGCCGGCTTTTGAGGATAAGGCGAAAGAGCTTCCACTCGCCACAAAAGAGCTAAAAACGGACAAATTGCGCGCTAGATTGGCAAATTTGCCCGTATTTTGGGTTTCAGAAAAGGGTGTTTTCGGGTAGAGTCAATCGTGCCTGAACCTCACAAATCAGGTCTTTTTACCGAAAATAGGCGAAATCGGGGCAAAAAGCATGCTTGGTTCTTGCAAAAAGGTCGTTTGGTTTGCCCGAAAACGTTATTTGGTTCTCGCAAGAACGTAATAACGTTTTCAATGAAGGCTAAAAAAGTCTTCGTGGAAAACATTTTCACTCTTCGTGGTGAATGAATTTACTCTTCACGGTGAGTTCAGAAACTCTTCACTATGAATAGAAATAGTATTCACGGTGAGTAAAAAGAGTTTTCACGTATAATAACTCCGCCTCAACGCCATTTCCTTTCATCCTCCGAGTCATCCCCTAGTCGCATGGGCATACAAACCAAGGAGCGCGAGTTGGCCGATGCAAAAAGAAAGCCGCCTCAACAAACCAAAAACAAAATGAAACACGGCCGCAAAGTTCTCTATAATGAGCAGCCTTCTTGAGTAAGCCCTATCAGCTATTCCCCGACAATCTGCCACATTTGCTTTGATCACCGCAAAAGATCAACCAGACAAAAAATCGCACAAAACACGACAACACCCCTCCTTTTCGCTCAAAACACAAAACAGTGCCTACAACCTATTATTTACAATAACCTCAAAAATAATTACGAAAAACTCATAACTATTGTTTCATCCTTATGTAAAACCCTTTATATTTGAGCCAGAAACAACACAGAATAACACCACACCATGAAACAAGCACCGTGTTTTCTTCTTCTATGTATCATGCTCACAAGTTGCAATCTGCGCAACGAAAGCAAAACTGTGTTGGCGGAAAAGAAAGAGTATCATGCAAAATGCAGTCCCAACGGAACGGAGCTATTTAGTTATGCACACGATCTCAACCTTATGGATGATCTCATTTTAGTTACATCTCATCGAGACACCATTTGCAGAGTCTTTTCGATCGAAGACAATTTCGCTTTCGTGACCTCTTATGGTCGTACAGGACAAGGGCCTAGGGAATTTATTCAACCACTCAAAACCCATCATTACAACAACGAATTTGCGCTGAACGATGTAAATAAAGATCAACTCACAATCCTTGCAATAGATCCCAATCTTGATGAAATAAAAATCAAAGAATTAAAGCAATTAAAGGTCGATAAACAAGCTGCGAATAATAAAGAAATGCTTCAGCACGAAGTTTATATATCTCGTTTGGATAAAAAGCATTATGTCTCCCTTTGTCGAGGTGCAAACGGTAGGTTCTTTTCATTAAGAGACAGTGCACTGAGGCTTTGTAATTTCTTTGGAGCGTCTCCCATCGGAGAGATACATGACAAGGATAGCGGAATTGGCGTTTCGGGAAAGCTATTCGGAAAGCTAGCAACAAATGGCAATGGCTCTATGTGTTTTGCCGCATTCAACTTACCTTATTTATCTTGTTATACGCTCGAGAATGAAATGATGCGTGAACGATGTAGCTTTTATTTCGACACAACATCTTTCGACATCCGTAATGGCAATCTTCTTTTTAGCAAAGACAAAGCTAAGGGCAGAACACTAGACCTTAAAATAGATGATCTGTATATTTATATTCTCTATTCTAATAGGCTACTGAGTGAAGAGTCTACGTCTCTTATCGAAACATCTATGGCCAACAATATTCATATTTTTGATTACGATGGGAACGCTGTTGCTTCGATCAAACTCGACAACTATATCTCTAGCTTTGACATTTCTCATTCAAAAAAGAAACTCTTTGCCATAGCATACATGCCGGAGCAAACACTGGTTGAATTCGACTTACCTGCTGAGTTCTGGAAAGTATTGTCGTTATAATTAATACATAAAGACCTTATAAATTCTAGTCAAACTGACTTAAAAAGTATTTCAATTCACAACGGAACGATGTTGGGGTTAAGCAATGATTGCATCGTATTATATTATTATATCCTTCCTTAATATAAACGAAGCCCCGTTGCACCACTCATCTTTTCGATGGACTATGGCAACGAGGCTTGTTATATATAGAGAACACATCATTCAACCGTAACGATGATGTACAACGTTGGTTTACACCATCTTTTCAATGTTCCATGAATAGGCATGAATGCCTTGTGCTTCGGTTTTCATGTCTAGTTCGCGAATGGCATTCATCAATTCATCCACTTTGTCTTCGGGTACCATCGTAATGATAGCCGAGTTCATCGTAGGCCATGCATGCGAGCCATAGTGAGGTTCGCCGCGTTTGGTGCCGCGTCCTTGTACTTCTTCCCAAAAAGTAAAGCCGCGTATATTCATTTTGTCCATCATCTCGATCAAGCGGTCTTTGTAGGCTTGATTGAAAGGTATAAATATTGCTTTCATATTCTGCTGTTTCTATTTTGTATATACATATCCGGCTGCCATGAAGACAACCGGATTTTATAATTTAAGCTTTTGCTTTGTCGCGTTTCGCATACATCTTTTCGAGTTTTCTACGCTGACGTACTACTCCGTTACGACCAAACACGGCATACAATACCGGTACGATAATCAGTGTAATGATGGTAGAAAAACTCAAACCACCGATAATGGCAATACCCATATTGCGCCACATTTCGGAACCTTGCCCTGTACCTATGGCTAACGGAATCATACCGAGTACGGTTGTTGCAGTAGTCATCAATACCGGACGCAAACGCGAGCGACCGCCATTTACTACAGCCGTGATAATAGACATACCGCGCTCACGATTCAGATTCACATAGTCGATAAGTACGATACCGTTTTTCACCACAATACCAACAAGCATTACGGCTCCGATAAGTCCCATCAAGTCGAGCGGTTGCTGAGCAATAAGCAATGCCAACACAACGCCCGAGAATCCGAATGGCAATGAAGTCATGATGATAAACGGATAAGTAAACGACTCGAACTGTGCGGCCATCACAATGTATACCAACATGATACAAAGCATCAGCAACAGGAACATATCGTTGAATGATTCTTGCTGATCTTCATAAGAACCAGCAATCGACAAGCTGACACCCGAAGGAACATCGAGCTTTTTGATTTGTGTCTTCAACTGATCTACCACTTCACTCAATGCGGCACCATAGACTTCGCCTTTCACGGTAACGACACGTTCGCGGTCTTGACGCTCGATAACCGGAAGGTTGAAGCGCTCAACGATGGTTCCCAATTCGCGTACGCGGATCGGATTACCTGCCGGCGTATACACAAGTATGTTTTCAATGTCGTCGAGCGATTGGCGGTGTGCATCGTCGTAACGCACTACAATATCGTACTCGTCGCCATCTTCGCGGTATTTGGAAGTATAAGCACCATTGATACGATTGCGTACATAATTGGCGACTGTTGCGGAGTTGAGTCCGTTCAATGCCAGCTTCTCGCGGTCGAAATCAATCTGATATTCTACTTTGTAGTCTTCACGACTGATTTGGATATCGCGAAGTCCTTTTACATTTGCTTCGATCAATCGCTTCAAGTCATTGGCTACTTTGTCGGTCTTGTCTAGATCGTAACCGTAGATCTCTACATCGACCGTACTAGCTCCTGTACCCATTCCGCCCCCGCCACCAGGCTTCACTTCGAAACGTTTCAGTTCCGGAATGTTGGCCAAGTCATGACGCAACTCGTCCGAGATAAGGAAGATCGATCGATCACGTTCGTTTGCCGGCGTTGCTTTCATACGGAAAGAGATCAGATTGTCGGAGTTATCTTGTGTTGCCTGATAGGCATCATCGTCATCTGCTTGTCCTACCGTATAGGTGATGGTTTCCAATTCAGGATACTTCTTCTTCATGATTTCGGTGATGTTGAATGCTACTTTTCGCGACAATTCAACACGGGCACCCGCAGGAAGCTCTACCGTCATCGCAATCTGGTCGTTATCGGCAGCGGCCAGAAACTCTGTTTTTACGTTTCGCGCCATAAACAACGTTCCCAAAAAGATAAACAAACAGAACAACATGGAAGAAATACGGTGACGCACCGCAAAGTTGAGTAATCGTGCATACGTTGTATCCAACCAGTCGAGGAACTTCTCGATCGGCGCATACAGGATGCGGAATAGTTTCCCTTGCTTGGGATCGTCTTTCAACAACTGAGAACACAACATCGGAGTCAGCGTCAAGGCTACTAGTGTAGACAAAGAAACTACGATGGTAACAGTCCATCCCAACTGCTTAAACATTACGCCGGCAAGACCGGTAACCAGTGTAAGCGGGAAGAACACGGCCACAATGGTAAGTGTAGATGCCACTACCGCCACAGCCACCTCATTGGTTGCATAGATCGCGGCTTCTTTCGGCGTACTACCTCGTTCGATGTGTTTCGTTATATTCTCGAGTACTACGATGGCATCGTCTACAACCATACCAATAGCGATCGACAAGGAACTCAAGGAGATGATATTCAATGTTCCGCCCGTTGCCATCAGATAGATGAAGGAACCAATCAACGACATCGGCACGGTAAGGATGATAATAAACGTAGCTCTCCAACGACCAAGGAAGAAGATTACGACAACGATAACGAATAGTCCGGCATACATTACCGAGTCTACAAGACTGGTAATAGAAGCTTGGATAAATTCGGAAGTATCCATCACTACACTCAACTGAATATCGGGTGGAAGCGATGCTTGAAGTTCGGGAATCTTTTTACGCACTTGCTCGGCAATATCTACCGTATTAGAGCCCGATTGTTTTTGTACCACAATACTGGCTCCTTGAATACCATTGGTAAACGATTCTTGCGCTTTCTCTTCTGTAGCGTCGATTACCTTTGCTACATCTTTCAAGTAAACGTTACGTCCTTGGTCACTGCCTACAACAATATTATTAAGTTGATCGCTGTCTTTGAACTCACCCTCTACACGAAGTGAATAGGTCTCGGTACCAATATCGAAGCTACCCGCAGGGATATTCATGTTTTCCTTTGCGATCACATCGGCAATCTTCTCAATCGTTAGGTTATAAGCCTCTAACTTATCGGGCGAAACATAGACTTGTATTTGTCGCTTCGGCGCACCGGAAATAGAAACAGCCCCTACTCCGTTGATGCGATTGAGCGGACTCACCACCTTCTCATCAAGGATCTTATAGAGTGCATTCACACTTTCTGTTGCCGTGGCCGAAAGTATGATTACCGGAATCATATCGGTACTCAACTTGAAAATGATAGGTTGGTCTACACCGTCGGGCAATGCTCCTTTTACCATATCTATTTTATCGCGAACGTCGCTGGTAGCAACGTTGATGTCGGTGCCATACTCAAACTCGAGCGTTACGAGCGAAATGTTTTCTTTCGACTTCGAGGTGAGCTTTTTTAAATCATCCACCGTATTGAGCATGTTCTCGAGCGGACGAGTCACGTTTGTTTCAACGTCGGATGCACTCGCCCCACGGTAATTGGTGATTACCGTAATTTGGTTCATCTCAATATCCGGATAGAGGTCTACCGCCAGACGCGTGTAGGAAAACAACCCTACTACCATGATTCCGATAAAGATCAGAAGCGTGGAGATGGGTTTCTTTACCGCGGTTTCGTATATTCTCATAGATTATCTTACGCTTTTTATTTATTGATTGAATCGCTAATTCGAAGATCAATTATTCGATCTTTATTGGTTAAATTCTTTTGTCATTGCTTCTTCGCCTACTACTTCTACTTTTGTTCCGCTTACAAGACGCGACTGACCGGCGATAACTACTTCTGCTCCCGGTTGTACCCCTGATATCAATTCATAAGTACCTCCTAGGCGCTGTCCCAATTCTACTTTCGTATAAATTGCTTTACCATTTTCTACGATGTAAACAAAGCGATCGTTTGATCCCGGTTGTTTTACAATGGCATTATCGGGCAATACAACACGGTTTTCTTTTCCGAAGTTGAATGTAACGCGAGCAAACATTCCCGGACGCACACGCAAGTTTTTGTTCGCAATTGTAATCTCTACGGTAAATGTATGTGTTGCCGCATCGATAACCGGATAGATCTTACTTACTTTTCCTTCAAATACTTCGTTTCCGTACACATCCAGTCTCACTTCTACCGTCATTCCGTTTTTTACTTTCGAATAGAACGATTCCGAAACATTTACCAATGCTTTTACCGGATTCATTTGCTGCACGGTAAGTACCGGCTGTTGTGCATATACGTCACCTTCGTCATAGTTTTTCGCCGTAACAATTCCGCTGATCGGACTCACAAGTTGTGTGTCGTCTTTGATTCGTTGTACGGTTTGTTTAGCTACGTCGTATTGCAGTTTTATTTGATCAAGTTGTTGTTGCGATGCTCCGCCTACTTCAAACAAGTCTTTGATTCTTTGATAGTCTTTCAGGTAGTTGAGCAATTGTGCTTCTTGTTGCGCCAAGTTGGTCGCATCCATATCTACCAGCTTTTGCCCTTTTGCTACTTTCATACCTACATAAACGTATATTT
>X396_Morelets_crocodile__coassemble_34_pt1 | contig 20344 bp, 17 predicted proteins | sample X396_Morelets_crocodile__metabat2_low_PE_001 | metagenome-assembled genome bin X396_Morelets_crocodile | reverse complement strand
CACCGGAGATCGCGAAAAAAGATCCATTGAAAAAGAAAAAAAGTGGAGAATTCGGAGAAAAAAGAACTTAGATTGACCATTTATGTAGTCGAAGAAATAAAAATCAGATGCAATATTTACAATATAGCTTTATATATAGACCTCCAAATCGTCTTATAGAATAGACAAAAAAGAAAATCATCTCCGAAAAAAGTTCGATATATTATATAGACAGCCCGAAAAGAACCAACACTTAAAAGCAGGAGTAAGAAAAAAAAGCAACCAACATTCTATATCAATAACTCCGCAGCGGAAAAATTTACCTGATATATTCACAAAATAAACCTTGCAAGGTTCTTCCAAAAACCATGCTTGCTTTTTCAAAAAACCTAGCGACCTTTTTCCAAGAACCTTGCTTGGTTCTAAAATGAAGCTTATTGGCAAGAAAGACATACCCGTTTTCAATCGTATTTAGGCGCTCAGCGATATTCAATTTGATACAGAAAACCGGATTAAGGAAGTAGCATAGACGTTTTTTATTTCGACGTACTTATTTGGTATAATGAAGAGAAGAAGATTTAATTTATCGGAGCTTGAAGAAAATACATAATCAACACGAAGATTTATTTGGTTACAGTTTTTAGAATACATCTACTCTAATAAAAAGCAAAGACTAATAACACTACAAACTCATATTGCGGAGAGGTTTCCAAATTGCATTACACTGAACTCAACTTTTTCTTACAATATAAGGGGATTGAACACGTCTCAAACACCATTCATTTTCAACACATTACCACAAATAAAGCGCGCAGACATCAAAAAACCTCTAGTACTTTTTTGAACGACTATTTAGCAAAAACAACTCAAATAGCTATATATCAAATAAATACATGAATACAAACATCATTTTAAAATCGACATTATACTAATAAACAAACAGTTAACAATTTAACCCAATTATAACACCACACGACACAAACACCAAGTAAACGATCAAAATCAACAGAGATCAAGATACCAACAAAAAAAAGAGTCACCCGCAAGCGGATGACTCTTTGTAAACTTTTATAGCGTAATATTATTTACCACCTTCTAGTTTTTCTTTCAAAGCAGCTAGTTGTTCGATATCACCTAGAGTTGTTTTTTCCATTGTTTGTGATGGAAGTTCTTCTTTCTTAGTTGATTTCTTAGCAGCTTTCTTTTCAGCAGAACCTTCTTTTTTAGCACCTTTTTGCTCATCTTCGAAGATACGGCTGTGAGAAAGAATGATTCTCTTAGACTCTTTGTTGAATTCGATTACTTTGAATTCTAGTTTCTCGTCAACTTGAGCTTGAGAACCGTCTTCTTTTACCAAGTGTTTTGGAGTAGCAAAACCTTCAACACCGTAAGGAAGAGCAACTACAGCACCTTTGTCAAGCAATTCAACTACAGTTCCTTCGTGTACTGAACCTACTGTGAAGATAGTTTCGAATACATCCCAAGGATTTTCTTCTAGTTGTTTGTGACCTAGGCTCAAACGACGGTTTTCTTTGTCGATTTCAAGAACTTGAACGTCGATTTCTGCACCGATTTGAGTGAATTCAGATGGGTGTTTGATTTTCTTAGTCCAAGAAAGGTCAGAGATGTGGATCAAACCATCAACACCTTCTTCGATTTCTACGAATACACCGAAGTTAGTGAAGTTACGAACCTTAGCAGTGTGGCGTGAACCTACAGCAAACTTAGTTTCGATTGAATCCCATGGATCTGGTTTCAATTGTTTGATACCTAGAGACATTTTACGCTCTTCGCGGTCCAAAGTCAAGATAACAGCTTCAACTTCGTCACCAACTTTCATGAAATCTTGAGCGCTACGTAGGTGTTGAGTCCAAGACATTTCTGAAACGTGGATCAAACCTTCTACACCAGCAGCGATTTCGATGAATGCACCGTAGTCAGCCATAACAACAACTTTACCTTTTACTTTATCACCAACTTTCAAGTTTGGATCAAGAGCATCCCATGGATGTGGAGTAAGTTGTTTCAAACCAAGAGCGATACGTTTCTTTTCGTCATCGAAGTCAAGGATAACAACGTTGATTTTCTCGTCAAGTTTAACGATTTCTTCTGGGTGAGATACACGACCCCAAGAAAGGTCAGTGATGTGGATCAAACCGTCTACGCCACCAAGGTCGATGAATACTCCGTAAGAAGTGATATTTTTAACAGTTCCTTCAAGAACTTGTCCTTTTTCAAGTTTAGAAATGATGTCTTTCTTTTGTTGTTCAAGTTCAGCTTCGATAAGAGCTTTGTGTGAAACAACAACGTTTTTGAATTCTTGGTTGATCTTAACGATCTTGAATTCCATAGTTTTACCAACGAATACATCATAGTCACGGATTGGCTTAACGTCGATTTGAGAACCTGGCAAGAATGCTTCGATACCAAATACGTCAACGATCATACCACCCTTAGTACGACACTTGATGTAACCCTTGATGATTTCGTCGTTTTCAAGAGCTTCGTTAACACGATCCCAAGAACGTGCAGCGCGAGCTTTCTTGTGAGAAAGGATCAATTGACCTTTTTTGTCTTCTTGGCTTTCGATGTATACTTCTACATCATCACCAATTTTAAGATCCGGGTTGTAACGGAATTCGTTCATTGAAACGATACCGTCTGATTTGTAACCAATGTTTACTACAACTTCACGTTTGTTCAACGAAGTTACTTTACCCATAACAACTTCTTTATCTTTGATAGTATTCAAAGAGTCGTCATAAGTTTTAACTAGCTCATCTCTGCTTACACCTGTAAGTGCAGAGCCGTTTTCGTAAGCATCCCAATCGAAATTTTCAACCGGAGCAATGTTTTTGTAAGTTTCCATTTTTAATAATCTCTTTTTAACTAGTACGTTAGACATTATATTGTTTAACTATAAAAGCGCCGCAAAGATAGCTTTTTTTTATGAGACGCAATTTATTTGGTCGTAAAATTATGTTTATTAGCAGTAAATAACCTTCTAATCCAATGATCCAGCAGCAATAAGATTGCAATTGCAGCTAAAATGTAAGCAAAAAGAGAAGAAGTCAGAACCTCATAACAGGTATAGAGTGATAAAAAGATATCGTCATACGTCTGAAATAGGTCACGAAACATCGAATTAAAATATTCACCTAGACCAATAAACTTGAAAGCATAACCAACAAAAACAATCAGAAATGCATAAACAACAAAAGCTGCGATCTGCATGCGTCTTTCTACTTTTCGCTCTTTAGCTATTTGAGCAAGTCGAATCTCACGCATGAGTTTTTCATTGAAACCAAAAGACAACCCTTGTGCCGGTTTTCTATTCGCATATTTTTTGAGCAAATGATCTTCTTGCATACCTTTATTCATTAAGATTTTGCATAATAACAAATAGCTTTTTTCGAACCCTGTGAAGACGAACTTTTACGTTTGAAACAGACAAAGTCATTATCGAAGCAACCTCTTCAACAGAATGCCCCTCTAAATAAAACAATGCAATCAACGCTCGTTCATCGACCAACAATAGAGACATCGCTTTATCCATCAAAGCGAGAAGTTCTTCGTTTGAGTCGGAACCGAAGTAATCATCCACCAAATACTCGGACGTACTTTCAATAAGCGCATCATCAAACACCAATTTATCTTGTTTCGCTTTACGAAAAGCAGAAATAGCCGTATTATAAGCAATACGATAAATCCAAGTAGAGAAAGAGGCGTCTCCATGAAACTTCGGCAATGCCTCAAAAACTTTCATAAACACATCTTGCGTCAACTCTTCAGCATCTTCTTTATGCCCCACAATCTTATACACCAAATTATATACCAACACACTATATCGATCTAGCAATATCGAAAACGCATCGATATTACCAGCACAAACAGCTTTGATATAATATATATCTTCTTTTTGGGTATATGACATGGTATTTAGTATATCCTTTGCTTATTATACGCCGGAAGGATAAAAAGGTTACATCAAAATTAGAATAAAAAAAATTCATTTCATCTGTAACCTAACAAATACTACTGCGTCAATAGGGTAGCAAACAAAAATTAGTAATCATTTAATACGTACAGCTATGTTTGACTTTTTAACACCTCCACTTGTAACATTCGTGATATTTTACAGTATCTACTGCATTTTCGACCTTTTTGTAAGAAGAAAAGAACGAATGGAAATCATCGAACGAATGGGTGACAAATTAGATCCGGATCTTTTAAAACCATCATTCGGATTTAAAGGAAAGATCAACTTCTCCTTCTCATCATTAAAGCTTGGTGCTTTACTTACAGGCATAGGATTAGGAATCTTTGTCGGAAGCATCTTATGCGTATTTGGCAATCCTCAATCTAATGCTCTTAGTCAATCTATTATGGGTGGCAGTCTTTTGCTTTTCGGCGGATTAGGTCTTATTGTCGCTTTTGTGATTGAGCTTAAGATGTCAAATAAAAAGGACCATTAAAGAACCACGACCATGAAAAAGATATATTATTTACTTTTTCTCTTGAGCTGTACAATTCAGCTGTTTGCAACTGAAGCAACGACAACTATCCGCAATCCATATGTTAGCAACCCTCAATCATGGTTGCAAATTGATTCCATCGAACTAACGTCTGATACGACTATCTTTTATGTTACGGGAAAGAATCTCCCTGGAAATTGGATTAGCGTAAACTCTCAATCTGTGCTTGAACCGATACAAGGCGACGAGCGATACAAGTTATTAAAAAGCGAAGGCCTAGAACTTGATAAAAAGATATTTATGCCAGAAAGTGGCGAGGTCAAATTTACATTATACTTTGAGCCGATCGATACAACGATGTATTACACTCTGATAGAAGAAGAGCAACTACGTCAATCTTCTATTTCCGGTATTCATTTAATCGAATCTGACGACATTAATCATATACCAGTCAAAGAAAGATACGATCGCTATAAGCAATTTAAATACGCGAGCAACAAAGCGATTCTACTTTTACCTTCTCTTTGCACCTTCCTCATGTTATTTATTTGCATGATTGTAATTCTTGTTTCACGCAAAGGCATGCAAAATAATATTTTCATGATCTTAAGGCTCGGGATGTTCTTTTGCGGGATTGGAATTGGTCTTTTATTCGGTACAAATTTATTTATGAAGACTGATCCTTCCTTAATAACATTATACAATATTCCGCTGAGCATTCTACTCTTCAACACGTTATTGCTCATTGCTCCGGGTGTAATGTTATTACTTAGCTTTATCATCGAGCTTCTACTAACACGCGTGCTGCACAATAAAGAGAAATAGAAGAAATATTTTTAATTTACCGGATAAAGCAAGAAGCCCCGAACGATTGAATTCGTTCGGGGCTTTGTATATCTAAATGAAATACGATCAAAATTCTGATGTAAAATGGAATTTGATGCTTGGAAAATCTTGCTGAGCCATCATCAATACATAGCTTGAATCAGCAAGATAGACATCACGTCCATCTTTGTCGACAGCCATAAATTGAGATTTGCGACGTTTGAAGTTTTCAAGCGCTTCGCTATCGTCACTCTCAATCCAGCAAGCTTTATACAAACTTACCGGCTCCCATTTACATTGAGCACCATACTCATGAAGCAAACGGTATTGAATTACTTCAAACTGAAGTTGACCTACCGTACCAATAATCTTACGATTATTAAATTGGTTCACAAACATCTGTGCTACACCTTCGTCCATCAACTGTTCAATACCTTTGTTCAGCTGTTTTGTCTTCATCGGATCTGCATTCTCAATGTATTTAAACATCTCAGGAGAGAAGCTTGGCAAACCTTTGAAGTGAAGATTTTCGCCAGAAGTCAACGTATCACCAATTTTGAAAGTTCCATTATCCGGCAAACCGATGATATCTCCGGCAAAAGCCTCATCTACGGTCTCTTTCTTCTGAGCCATAAATGCAGTCGGACTAGAGAACTTCATCAATTTATTGTGGCGTACGTGTTTGTAGTTTGCATTACGCTCAAAACGACCCGAACAAATCTTCACGAAAGCAATACAGCTTCTGTGATTAGGGTCCATATTGGCGTGAATCTTAAAGATAAATCCAGAGAAAGCATCTTCATCAGGCTCTACAACTCGCTCGATTGCCTGAACCGGACGTGGCGACGGTGCAATACGAACAAAACAGTCTAGAAGTTCTTTCACTCCGAAAGTATTCAATGCTGAACCGAAAAATACCGGAGCGATTTCACCTTTCAGGTATGTATTCACATCAAATTCAGGATATACACCTTCGATCAATTCAATGTCTGAGCGAAGTTTCTCCGCCAAACGATCGCCGATGTGCCCTTCAAGTTCCGGGCTATTGATATCACCGAATTCTATTTTCTCAGTAACATATTGTTTGCTCGGACTGTAAAGGTCTAGCTTTTGCTCAAAAATGTTATATACCCCTTTAAAGCTTTGTCCCATATCGATAGGCCAGCTCAACGGACGCACATTAATCTTCAATTCTTCCTCCAATTCGTCAAGCAAATCGAAAGGATCTTTACCATCACGGTCGAGCTTATTCACGAATACAATAACGGGAGTATTACGCATGCGACATACTTCCATTAGTTTTCGGGTTTGTGCCTCTACCCCTTTTGCGATATCAACAACAATAATAACACTATCTACAGCCGTAAGCGTACGATATGTATCTTCGGCGAAATCCTGGTGACCAGGAGTATCTAGGATATTAACCTTATAACCATCGTAATCAAATGCCATTACCGAAGTAGCAACAGAGATACCACGTTGCTTTTCGATTTCCATCCAGTCGGAAGTTGCTGATTTTTTAATCTTATTCGATTTCACAGCACCTGCCACGTGAATAGCACCACCAAAAAGTAGCACCTTTTCTGTTAGGGTTGTTTTACCGGCGTCGGGGTGACTAATAATCGCAAATGTTCTTCTTTTATTAATTTCTTCAGAGTACTGACCCATATTTTATATTCGTTTCTTTAGCTCAATTCGTTTTACAACGCAACTTAATCTTCTCAAATACAAAGGTAAGCAGCAATCGGATAAGATTAAAACTGCCTATAGTTAAGAATCTATTCAGCTCGTTAAAAAAGAATTTACATAAGATTTATTCAAGTTCGAGCTCTCCGGCTCTATCTTTTTTGTATTTATCAGAGAGTAATGCCAAGAATGTAGAGATCTGCTTAATCGCTTTCATTGTCTCTTCACTCACAGGTTTTTGCTGCATTTTCAACAACAAGAAACCATAAAGCGCATCAAAACAAGTTTCAATTTCACCGTGCGGATCATCGCCCGCTTTGCTACGCAACTCTACAATATAAGGAAGTGTTTGATAATATGCCGCAGCATAAAATTGCTCTTTTGGAGCTTTCAAAAGACGAAGATGCAAATCGGTTAAATCAATAATTACATTCTTATTGATCTGAATATGACCAGATGCTAGCACTTCTTCAGAACGCATCATCTCTATCAAATATCCATACCAATCTAGAATTTCCTTCTTCACCTCCTCAGGTTGATCGTATCGATCTACGATGTTGGCTTTTATAGCATTGATATCAAACTTATACGCACGCAGCAAATCTTCAATTTGCCACATATAAAGTAGATACTCTGCAATATTTTCTTTCTTTTTCTGACTTGCTATAATCATGATAACGTCTGTTTATATTCTGCAATAGCACTGTAAAAAGCTTTATCGTTCACACCAATCTGACGACAAGCCAAACGAGCAGCATTCAAATACTCGACAAACAGCGGATCTTCGCTGTACACCGGCACCAAGCCGTATCGTGTATCCAAACAGGTTCTTCCATTCTCATCTAAAGTAGTCGCATGTGTTTCGAACGGAATTGAAGTAATGTCCTCTCTCACCTGATCGGCCAAAGACTTCAAAGTAGCATCCTTTTCACTGTATATTAGTTTGCCATCACGTTCTATCAAGTTGAAAAAGTCACGATACATCTCTATATATGACTCGAACGTTGGGTATTCGCTACTTTCAATCCAATCGATATTGGAAACAACAGCCACGTGTGGTCGATAATATTCCAATTTAAATCGTTTATCTAGGATCGACGTTAAATGCTCATCGCCTTCTATCAAAACCACGCGTGCTTCGAAAGATAAATGAACACGACTATCAAACTCCGGAACATCACGCATCAACGCATAGTCGAACGGTATTCTTTGCTTCTTTAAAACAAAAGCCATAATCGATAAAATAGCCCTTTTATCTTTACTTCCCGAAACTACGAAGCGAGTTTTATTTTTTGTGCGCAAAAAGATAAACTCAGGAATAGATACAATATATAATCCCAGTTCTTTGGCTTTCTCAAGTTCCGGATTGCTTTGATCCGCTTGAGCTCCTAATACAACACAATGCAACTCTTTTTGTACTACAGCAGGAAACCATCCGTTCTCTTCACAAAGCACACCTGCATCTTGCAAGCACGTAATTTGCGATTCCGACAAACCAATTCCTGAAGCACTAACTTCATATTCTTTATTGCGAAGTGCGAGAGCTAAATCAAACATAAAAGGCTCTTGCACCGATATTAAATGAACTTTTTTCATCAACTCAGCTGAATATCACCGATATTTCGTTATTTTGGTGCAAAAATACGACAAAATGGAGTTTAATTCTATCGAATCAGGATTTTTTTATGCCGATGGCGGCGCAATGTTCGGAGCAATTCCGAAAACTTCTTGGATTCGCAGATACTCTTGCGATGAAAAAAACCGCTGCCTGTTAGCCATGAGATGTGGATTAATAAAAGACGGAAAAAGAAATATTCTTGTAGACACGGGAGTAGGAAGTTTTTCCGATGACGCAAATTCGTTTTATGAATTCCACAATCTGACAAACATGTATGATGCTCTTAAAGAGCATGACCTCGAACCGGACGACATCACAGATGTTATCCTAACTCATCTCCACTTCGATCATTGTGGATTTGCCACCTATTATTGCAAGGAAGAAGAAACGTATAAACCCTCCTTCCCGAAAGCCAATTACTGGGTATCGAAAACACAGTGGGAATCGTTTCGCAATCCGTCGGAATTAGAAAAACCCTCTTTCGACACAAACACATTACTTCCGGTGCTAAATGCCGGGCGTTTGCGTTTAATTGACAGAGCTTGTTCTATTGCAAACAACATCCAATTATACCTCTTCGACGGGCATACCAACGGACAGCTAGTTCCGGTTTTTGAATCCAAAGACCAGACACTTATTTTCCCGGGCGATGTGATCCCTACTCTTGCACATCTATCGCTCGAATGGATATCGGCTTACGATGTGATGCCTTTAAAATCGTATGCAGCAAAAAAGAGATTGCTCGAATACGCTATTGAAAAGAATGCTACACTTGTATTCTACCACGATACACAAGTAGCCTCTTGCTCGGTCAAGAAAGTTGGTGAATACTATAAAGCAGATACCATATCGAGATCTGTATTATAACGCAGACATAAAAAAAGCGGCAACTCCAGAAACGTGAGTTGTCGCTCTTTTTATATTATATAAATGTGATGGTTTTATTTTTAGAAATAGATTTCTCCGAAGAATTCAGGTAAGTGAAAGTTTGGTATCGGATTGTCAATGGCATTCCAACTTACAAAGTGAGGATATGCAGTATCATCAGCACATTTGTAGAAATTTGCGTTTATCTTATCCGGCAAACTATCTGAAGTAAGTCCCATTAACGAAAAAGGAATTGCAACTACAAGTTCCCAAGTATATAATCCTTTTTTCTCGTCAAAAGTATCACGTCCGGCTGTAGAATAACGGCGAATCATTCTGTATTCGTTTTCGTTCAAACCAACCTTCTCAGTTTTCGACTTTCTTCTTGCTGCATCGCAAACACCAATGCAATTGAATTCGAAATTCATATACGTATCGTCGCCAGGCTTTTTCATGAAAAACTCTACGCAACTGTCTTGATGTACCGGTGATCCGTCTACCGAATGAGAGGCCTTCAATGCATTTCCTCTTACAAAGTAACGAATATATAAGTCTTGATCTCCTCTTGCAATATCAAAAGAAACAATCGGCTTATAAGCATATTCGGGCCAGTTTACTACATCTATACTTTCACGATGCCCTTTTTCTTCCATCAACGATCCGATAGAAGACAAGTGCAAGGCATCTAATGTCTTTAAATAAGGAACCTTTAGTTTCTTCATATCCTGATATTATATTTTAGAATATTTGTTTTCCGTTTAAGTCCAAAAGGTATAAACCAAACCAAACAAAGCGATAATAGTCATTACTATTCCGATTGTATGATTTAAGATCTTCATACCTCTCACATTAAAATGATTTTTAATTTTCCCTACAAAATAAGTAATGGCAAGCCACCAAGCTACAGCTCCGATACCAATTCCCAGTAACCCCAGAACCAGATTTGAATAATTCATCTCTTGATCCCAAAAGCTTAGGCGGGCAAAAAGCCCGATATAAAGAAATATAATCAATGCATTCGACAGGGTTAGCAGCAATGCCGTAATAAAATCTTGTGTATACGAGGTCGCCCCCTCTTTCTTCTTTGATAAACTCTTGACCGGATTCGAATTGTATACCACGTATGCAAAAACCAGCAAGACCACACTACCCAGTACTTGCAATGGCCGAATATTTGCTTCGATAAAATCGATAACAAAACCCATACCAAAACCAGTGATGGCAGCATATATAATATCAGAAAGAGCAGCTCCTAGTCCGGTCACAAAACCATGCATCCTTCCTTTGTTGATTGTACGTTGAATACAAAGCACTCCGGTAGGGCCCATAGGCGCCGATACTAATACACCAATAATTAATCCTTTTAACAAAAAGCCAAGCATCAACTTACAGCTTTAAATATATATAATAATTTAGCTTTCGTATGCAAAGATAAGAGCTATTCTGAAAAAAAGCGCAAAATATGAGTTGTTAGGACATATTAAGAAAGCTTTTAACTATCTTTGTGGCATGAAGACATGAGTCTTCTCCTGCTATCTGGTTACCAAAATTAATCAACAATATGATCCTATTTTTTAGATCTTCAACACAAACGGTGATTGCGGTAGAAACCAAAAATCACTTTTCAACTGAAGAAACACAAAAATTAACATGGCTGTTTAGTGGTGCATTGCCTCAGGAATCCGAATCCTTAGAGGGTTGGTTCGTCGGGCCGCGCAAAGAAATGATCACTCCGTGGAGTACAAATGCCGTTGAGATTACTCAAAACATGGGAATGTCGGGCATTACTCGTATCGAGGAATACTTTGAAGTGAAAAACGCGGACGCAGAACACGATCCGATGCTTCAAAGAATTTATCACGGGCTTACTCAAGACCTCTTCAAGATTAGCAAGCAACCCGAAGCTATCGTTTATATAGATGATATTGCTGCTTATAATGAGCAAGAAGGTTTGGCGCTTAGCGAAGAAGAAATTGCCTACTTAAATGGTATTAGCGAACAACAAGGTCGCAAACTTACCGACAGTGAAGTATTCGGCTTCTCTCAGGTAAACTCTGAGCACTGCCGTCACAAAATCTTTAACGGAATCTTCGTGATCGACGGAGAAGAAAAAGAAAGCTCTCTTTTCAAGCTAATCAAGAAAACATCCGAGACCAATCCAAACAAACTTGTTTCTGCCTACAAAGACAATGTTGCCTTCAGCGAAGGTCCTACCGTTGAGCAATTCGCTCCTATCTCAGGTGATAAACCAGACTACTTCCAAGTAAAAGATATTAAAACTGTTATCTCTATTAAAGCTGAGACTCACAACTTCCCTACTACCGTAGAGCCATTTAATGGTGCTGCAACAGGTACTGGTGGTGAGATTCGTGACCGTTTGGGCGGAGGTAAAGCCAGTCTTCCAATTGCAGGTACTGCTGTGTATATGACTTCATACCCGAGAACAGAAGGAACTCGCGAGTGGGAAGAAGGAATGCAAGAGCGTGATTGGTTATATCAAACTCCTGAGCAAATCTTGATCAAAGCATCAAACGGTGCTTCTGATTTTGGTAACAAATTTGGACAACCTCTTATCTGCGGTTCGCTTCTTACATTCGAGCACGCAGAAAACCATAAAAAGTTTGCATACGATAAAGTAATCATGCTTGCCGGTGGTGTTGGTTTCGCAAAACTCCGCGACGCGATCAAAGGCGAACCTAAACCAGGCGAAAAAGTAGTGGTACTTGGTGGTGACAACTACCGTATCGGTATGGGTGGTGGTGCCGTTTCTTCTGTAGACACAGGAGTATTCGAAAGCGGTATCGAGCTTAACGCCGTACAACGTGCAAACCCTGAAATGCAAAAACGTGCGTCTAACGTAATTCGTACGCTTGCAGAATCAGACAACAACCCGATTGTTTCTATCCACGACCACGGTGCGGGCGGTCACTTAAACTGTTTGTCAGAGCTTATCGAAGCAACCGGTGGTGTGATCGAACTAGACAAACTTCCTGTGGGCGACCCTACTCTTTCGGCTAAAGAGATTATTGGTAACGAAAGCCAAGAGCGTATGGGTATTCTTGTAGAAGAGAAACACATCGACGAAATTAAGAAAATTGCAGAACGCGAACGCGCTCCTATGTATGTAGTAGGTGAAACTACAAACGACATGGCACTTGTATTCAAACAAGCTGACGGTCAAAAACCAATCGATCTTAAACTAGAAGATATGTTTGGCAACTCACCTAAAACTATTATTACAGATAATAGCGTAGAAGAGCACTTTGCAAATGTAGAATATACTCCTTCAAACATTCACCATTACCTTGAAAACGTGCTTCAACTTGAAGCTGTAGCTTGTAAAGACTGGTTAACAAACAAAGTAGACCGCTCGGTAACAGGTAAAATTGCACGTCAACAATGTCAAGGTGAACTACAATTGCCTTTGAGCGACCTTGGTGCCGTATCACTTGACTTTAGAGGAAAAGCAGGTATCGCAACTTCAATCGGTCACGCTCCACAAGTAGCTATGGCAGATCCTGCCGCAGGTTCGGTTATGGCAATTGCAGAATCACTTACCAACCTTGTATTCGCGCCACTTGCAGACAAAATTGCGGGTGTATCGTTGAGTGCAAACTGGATGTGGCCATGTAAGAATGCAGGTGAAGACGCTCGTCTTTACAAAGCAGTAGAAGCTTGTTCGGAGTTTGCTTGCGAATTGGGTCTTAACATCCCAACAGGTAAAGACTCTTTGTCGATGACTCAAAAATATGGCGACGACAAAGTATATTCTCCAGGTACAGTAATTATCTCTGCTGCCGGTGAAGTATCTGACGTGAAGAAAATCGTTTCTCCTGTTTTGGTAAACGACGCTAGCACGGCTCTTTATTACATCGACTTCTCATTCGACGCACTCAAACTTGGCGGTTCGGCATTTGCACAATCTTTGAATAAGATTGGTGACGATGTTCCTACTGTTACAGACTATGAATATTTCCGCGACACGTTCAACACAGTACAACAGTTGATCGAAGACGGATACATCCTTGCAGGTCACGATATCTCTGCCGGTGGTATGATTACTGCTATGCTTGAGATGTGCTTTGCAAACGTAGAAGGTGGTCTTGAAGTAAACCTAGACAAACTTGGCGAAGAAGATATCATCAAAATTCTGTTTGCAGAAAACCCTGGTATCCTTGTACAAGTAAAAGATAAAAAAGCGGTTGAAAAGATTCTTGAAGAAAACGGAATCGGTTTCGCACGCATCGCTAAACCAACATCAGAGCGCCACGTTCTTGTATCGAAAAACGGTGCAGAATACCAATTCGGTATCGACTACATGCGTGATGTATGGTACGCTTCATCTTACAAACTTGACATCATACAATCAGGTTCTGTATGTGCAGGCGATCGTTTCGAGAACTACAAAGTTCAACCAATCGAATACAAATTCAACAAAGACTTCAAAGGAACACTTGCATCATTTGGTATCTCTGCCGATCGCCGCGAAAACTCGGGCGTAAAAGCAGCTATCATCCGCGAGAAAGGAACAAACGGTGAGCGCGAAATGGCTTACGCGATGTACCTTGCAGGATTTGATGTAAAAGACGTTCACATGACCGACCTTGCAACAGGCCGCGAAACACTTGAAGACGTAAACTTGATCGTATTCTGTGGTGGATTCTCTAACTCAGACGTTCTTGGATCAGCAAAAGGATGGGCCGGTGGCTTCCTATTCAATCCAAAAGCGAAAGAAGCATTGGATAAATTCTACGCACGCCCCGACACATTAAGCTTAGGTATCTGTAACGGATGTCAGTTGATGGCAGAGCTTGAACTTCTTTACCCAGAGCATGAAGTGAAACACAAAATGGTTCACAACAACTCACACAAGTTCGAATCGAACTTCGTAAGCCTTGAAATCCCTAAAAACCACTCTATCATGCTTGGTTCACTATCGGGAACAAAACTAGGTGTATGGGTTGCTCACGGAGAAGGCAAGTTCAATCTTCCATACGAAGAAAAAGAATATCACGTAATTGCTAAATATGCATACGACGGATATCCAGCCAATCCAAACGGATCTCCTCATGCTATCGCGGGTCTTTGCTCTAAAGATGGTCGTCACCTTGCAATGATGCCACACCCTGAAAGAGCAATCTTCCCATGGCAATGTGGTTTCTACCCTAACGATCGTCGCAACAACGACGAAGTTACTCCATGGATCGAAGCATTTGTAAATGCTCGCAAGTGGGTAGAATCTCAAAAATAATTCAGATTATCAGATTACATAACTAATAGTTTGATCAATCCTATCCATACAAAGAAAAGGCTGTCTGTTTACCGGACAGCCTTTTTCATTTCCAGTCAAAGCAAGATCTAAGCATAAAACTCACAAAAACTACTCCTTGTGTGGGCGCACACAAATACAGTTCTGGACCCACGCAAGCATCTACATGGGACGACACAAATACAAACCTCGTACCAGAAAAAGCTTTCTTCCCGTTATCACACCCTTTACTCCACCCCACTATTACATTTAGCTAATTAAGCGCACGCAAATGATCTTCTATGAAATATATATTTATATTTGCAAAAGACTTCTTTCTTTTACTTTTAAACAAAAAACAACACAACGCGATTTTGTCTGTTATATATTAGCCAGATCACAACAACGTGCACAATAAAACCGGATCCGATGATTGAAGAAATAACCATATCTCAGCTATTTACAAATATCCTCTTACCAATCTATGTTATCATAACATTGAGCCTTATTCTCGTAGTCATTACCGAGAATCGAAATCCGCTGAAAACAATTGCCTGGGTCTTGGTATTACTGTTCGCTCCATTCATCGGCTTGATTTTTTATTTCTTTTTCGGACAAGACAATCGCAAGCAACGCATCATCTCGCGTCGTAGCTACAAACGTCTTACCAAATACCCATCGCGCGAATTATTTCAACATATAAAAACAGAGACAAGTGGTCATTACAAACCGCTTGCCACCTTATTATACAACAATGCCAAAGCAACCATATTATCCGGAAGCTACATCGAACCATTCACTTCGGGCAGAGAAAAGTTTGACAAGCTGAAACACGAACTTGCCAAAGCCCAACATCACATCCACTTACAATACTACATTATTGATGATGATAAGATTGGCAATGAAATCAAACAAATCCTGATCGAGAAAGCTAAAGCGGGCGTAGAAGTACGCGTGTTGTATGACGACGTAGGTTGCTGGAGTGTACCGAGCAAATTCTTCAAAGAGATGGTCGAGAATGGCGTGGAAGTGCATACATTCTTACGTGTGGCATTTCCGATTCTTACCAGCAAGGTAAACTATAGAAATCACCGAAAAATTGTGGTGATAGACGGAAAGTGTGGCTTTGTAGGAGGTATGAATATTGCCGATCGGTATGTACAGGGAAGCGACTTGGGCGAATGGAGAGATACCCATTTGTTTATCGAAGGACAAGGGGTATACGGTTTGCAATCGGCCTTTCTGGTAGATTGGTATGTGGCAAGTAAGAAACTTATTTACTCACCTTCTTACTTTCCTGCTTGCAAGCTTTACGGAACCAACAAGCTTCAGATCGTAACGGGCGGACCGGTAGGACCTTGGCGCACCTTGCTTCAAGCAGCCATCTGGACCATTGCCAATGCCAAGAAATACGTTTACATACAAACGCCTTACTTCCTACCTACCGAATCGATCAACATGGCACTGCAAACTGCTGCCTTGTCGGGTATTGACGTGCGGATCATGATCCCGAAGTATTCGGATAGTAAACTTGTGAATTTTGCATCGCGCTCGTATATCGACGAAATGCTAAAGGCGGGGGTTAAGGTTTATTTCTATACAAAGGGGTTTTTACACTCCAAAACGATGATTGTGGATGATTATCTATCTGTAATAGGGTCGGCCAATCTTGACTTCCGTAGCTTCGAACACAATTTCGAGATCAACGCATACATGTACGACCCGGAGTTGTCGGTTAAGATGCGCAACATTTATCATTTTGATGAAAACAAATGCGAGCGCGTGATCCCCGTAATGTGGTTCAGGCGCCCGCTTCGTAAAAAGATTGCAGAGTCTGTTATGCGTCTGTTTTCTCCACTTCTTTAAGGAAGATCGAGAAGTTGACAGAGCCATAAACACGATGCTCGCAAAAATAAGGAAGTTTTGAGAAGTCATTGTCCTTCGAATGCTCCATAATGAAAAGCCCTCCATCGTTGAGCATGTCTTTCTCAAGAATGATTCTCGGAACCGATTCAAGCTCTTTCAGTGCATACGGAGGATCGGCAAATATGAAATCAAACTTCGCGTTTGTCGAATTCAAGTATTTGAAGACGTCTCCTCGAATGAGGTTCATCTTGTCTGTTTTTAATTCATTCGCAACTTTTGCGATAAATGCGGCGTGATGAGCATCTTTCTCTACCGAAGTGATGCGCTCGCAACCGCGAGAAATTACCTCAAATGTAATGTTGCCTGTACCGGCAAACAGATCTAAGGCTGTTGCATCTTCGAGATCAATGTAGTTATCGATCACGTTGAAAATATTTTCTTTCGCGAAGTCTGTTGTAGGACGTGCCCTGAATGATTTTGGTACGTCAAATCGTCTTCGCTTATATATACCACCGACTATTCGCATAATGACAATGTTTGGATATCATAGGGCAGATTCGGAAAACCTTTGGTCGCAAAGAAATGCTCCGAAGGAGTTTGAATGTCCCTGATGTTTTTGAAATAAACTTTTAAAACCTCTTTGAGTCTTACTCGTACTGCGTTGGGGGCATGAATCAACAACTCATCGTTGATTTGATCCATCGCTTGTTGCTTCCATACGTTTGTAATAAAATACAGAATATCTTGCAATTGATCGAAGCTATACGAGTTTGCAAATTGAAGCTCTCGCTTGTGCATGCTCACAATATCGAGCATCTTCCCATCTATAAATACCGAAAGTTGTTTTCGGTCTGAGTTGACAGAAGATTTTTCTGTAGAACGTATCTCGGGCGCAATGTGATGAATGTATTGAGGCGCTAAGAATGAACGACTGCAAAACTCATATAATCCGGCAGAAAGTGAGAATACAATCTCCAGATTTAATTCTTTCAACGAGTTACGCAACACAACACACTCATCATCATCAAAACAAAATGAGTAATACATAGTTTCAGCTCCTTCTCGCATTGCTTCATACGGAACCAGTGTATATTGTTTTGAACAACTTATGATTCTTACTTTCTTGTACTGAGCCGAAAGAAACTCATTTGCAAAGAAAAACTCTTTGAAGTTTTCTTCATAAGAAAGTGATTTATTGAGCAATGTGCGGTGAAAGAAGAACTTTTCGGGCGCAGTTGAGTCCTGTATAGAAAAAGAAAATCCATCCGGTTCGAGCCGGATGGATAATATATATTCCTCAGATTGTTCGAAATTAAACTGATCGGGTATATGTATGTTCATGAAAATTACTCCCAGTTACCTGCGTAGTTATTTGCTTCTTTAACAGAACCAACCTTCAAACCAGGGAATTTGTCTTGTTTCACTCTCAAGTCGATCAAGTTTGCAACTTCTTGTTTGTTTAGGTCGCCTAGATATACTGGATATTCAACGCTTGCTTCAAACAATTGCAATGTATAACCTGATGCGTTTGTAATCGAAGCTGTATCCATTTGGAATGTAGCAACTGTACCCGGAACAAAACGTAAAGAGTCTACATTTTTACCACCGAACAATGTGTCTTTTGCCAATACCCAGAAAGTATCACGCTTGATAAGACCTTTTTTTACAGCGTCAGCTTCAGTCATACCGCTTTCTAGCTGCTCGTCTGTAAGACCACCTTCTTTGATCAAATATGGAAGCTTCTCTGTATTCAAGAACGTAATCAATTCGTCAAAGTTTGCAGCATGCACACCTTTTCGGTTTTTAAACTCAACTTGAGCAGCACGAATGTCCATAAGACGCTTAATAATTCTGGTTTCTCTGAGATCTTTTTCATCTTTGAACTCAATAGGACCCATAATACTTCTATAGCACATGTAGCTTAGCAAAGCTACAGAGCAAAGCAATAAAATCTTTAAAATAACTTTCATAGCTTTATATATTTTTTTTAATTTTATTTCGCCTCGCAAAATTAAGAAAGAATATTTAATGCACTAATTTTAGTGCAAAATTATTTCTTTTAAAATGATTGAAGAATTTATTCGAGAACAAATATAGCGAAATTTTCAATATAATCCTACAAGTGATCAGCTTTTTGCACCAAATTCATTAGCAGATTTCATGGTTTCTACCGATAATGAAAGCTTGCTATTGATCAAAGGTTATGCAGGAACCGGTAAAACCTCGCTCATTGCGACTCTTGTACGCACAATGAATCAGCTTGAACAGAAGTGTATTTTGCTCGCGCCCACCGGACGTGCGGCAAAAGTAATGAGCAATTATGCACACCATCCGGCACTTACCATCCATAAGAAAATATACCGCCAGCGCGCCTTTGCAAATGAAGCTTCAGGGTTTGCCCCGGCCGACAACTTGCATAAAGACACATTGTTTATCGTCGATGAAGCATCCATGATCTCAAACGACGGACTCGACTCTGTTTCTTTTGGCACAGGACGCCTTTTGGATGACTTGATTCAATATGTGTATGGTGGCGAAAATTGCAGACTGATTTTGATTGGTGACTCGGCCCAGCTTCCTCCGGTGATGCAAACCGAGAGTCCGGCTCTCAATAAAGATGTACTCGAAGGGTATGGTCTCAATGTTGGCGTTGCCGAACTAACCCAAGTGGTGCGACAAGCTGCCGACTCGGGTATCCTTTTTAATGCTACACGCATACGTGAAGACTTACGAAACGATCTTGTTTTTGAGTTTCCGCAATTGCGGGTCAAAGGTTTTCCCGACATTATCAATGTACCGGGTGACGAACTCATCGATGAGATTTCAAATGCATACTCTCGTAGTGGTATGGACGAAACCATGATTGTAGCCAGATCTAACAAACGGGCCAATATTTACAATCAAGGTGTACGAAACCGCATTCTCTATCGAGAAGAAGAACTGTCGGGCGGCGATTTATTGATGATTGCCAAAAACAACTACTTCTGGGCAAAAGACGTAAAAGAGATCGACTTTATCGCCAATGGTGAGATTGTGGAAGTACTCCGCGTGAGACGTACCTATGAAATGTATGGCTTTCGATTTGCCGACATCTTGGTTCGCTTTCAAGCCTACGATATCGAGCTCGAGATTAAAATATTACTAGATACACTGCATTCAGACAGTGCCTCTTTGCCGAAGGAACAAAGTGACAAGCTTTTTTATTCGATCTTGGAAGATTATGCCGACATCCCAACAAAGGCCGGCAAGTATAAGAAACTGAAAGAAGACCCTCATTATAATGTGGTGCAAGTAAAGTATGCTTATGCGGTGACTTGCCACAAGGCTCAAGGTGGCCAGTGGGAAAATGTGTTTCTCGACATTGGCTTTATTTCGGAAGATTATCTGGGTATCGACTTTTATCGCTGGCTTTATACGGCGATTACGCGTGCTACAAAACGCCTTTACATTGTCAACTTGCCCGAAAGCATGGAAGATAAAGCTCTTGATTGATATTAATTTGCGTTAATTTGGAGCATCTTTCACATTATTAATTACATTTGTTATTTCGATAAAAATTCGCAATCATGACTGTTAGGAATAGGGTAGATCATTTATTGATCGATATTAAACACCTAGAGGAGCAAATCTCATCGGGCAGAGATGCCGAGATTCTTCCGGTTTCATTTTTCTCTGAAGCGTTTGCCGCTCTTTCAAAACTTGCTGTTGATCTTCAAAACATCGAAGTGCAACAAATAGAAGATTTAAAGAAAGCATTAGAGTCTCGCACAAGTATAATTC
>X396_Morelets_crocodile__coassemble_32_pt1 | contig 20940 bp, 11 predicted proteins | sample X396_Morelets_crocodile__metabat2_low_PE_001 | metagenome-assembled genome bin X396_Morelets_crocodile | reverse complement strand
ATCTCTTTCAGACTCCCGTTATAATCGTAAAGGAAAAGGGTAGTTGGCAGCTTCGTAAAGTCCATTCCAACGGTAGATTCATCCGTATTGTCTTTTTCATAATCACGTTGAATGGTTACGATGTAATCTTTTGTCAGCGACATATCCAGACTTCCTGTCCTACTTCCTTCTGTTTTAACACCTCCACCTACAAAGGAATACGCATTATCCGGTATCGTGCTTCGATATTCCTCTGCAATATCTCCCTTATTGATCGAATAAATTCTGATAGCAGGTAATGACGACGAAGCGAAAACAAACTTATCTCTCTTTGGATTGTACTGTATTTTTCCCTGGTTGATATCATAACGATTATCGATGTTCTCCCCGTCGATCAGTTGTGATCCAAATGCAATCGTATCCATTTTATTGACATACTTAAAAATATTCATTTCGGCCGGTTCAATAATAATAAACTGATCGTCATTGATATTGATTTTATCCGTCGCTTCAAGTTCTGTATTATCTATATACCTCGTAAAAGGAGACTGATTGCTCACAAGGCGATCAACGGAATAAAAGGCCTGGCGTTTCGTATTCAGATCATATACAAACACGCGATTGTCGAAGGTTTGTGAAATAGCCGGAGTCGTAAACTCCTCGGGTCCTTGCCCCACATCTCCCATGGTGCCCACCTCTTTTCCGCTTTGCGGATCAACTACGTGCATAAACCGATCTTTCGCAAAAGGATCTTCCCACACTAAATAATTACCTACTTTTATTAAGTTTCCCGGCATTCGGGTCTCGAGATTATCGGTCACAACTTTATAAGCAATGCTTTCGCGTTCTACAGGCTTGGTCGAGGTTGTACAAGCAGAAAAAGAGATCAAAACACTCGCAATACAACAAAGGCTAATCGATTTATTTATTTTCATATCTACGTTTTATTGGTCTCACTTGCATGACGCAAACAAGATGAAGTGATTACATGGTATTTTTCGCTTTACGAATAGGAAGCATGCATTGGTCTTTTCGATGCTTCGCAACAAAGAAAAAGAAATTAATTCAGACTTTACTAACAATTCATAGTTTTCTTATTCTATACATTAAGCCTGATTTTCAGGCATTCATCGCGGAGTTTTCGAGACCGTTATTTGAGGTTTTCACAGCGAGTTTTCGTGCTAGATTGACAAAACCGCCTGATTTTTCACGTTCAGAAAATCACGTTTTCAGAAAGCCATAACGTCGTTTATTAATGTACTAGCCGGACTTTTTGCCCTTATCAAACAGATTTATCGGAAAAACCATACTTGGTTTAGGCAAAAAGCTCGTTTAGTTCTTGAAAAAAGTAAGTTTACTTCTTCCGAAAACCTTATTTACTTCTTCCAAGAACCATTCTTGGTTTTTGAATAGTCTATTTTTACTTACCACGAATACCTTTTGCACGCACCATGCGTGCGTGATTTCGTTTTCAACGAAGCGTGATTTCACTCTTCACGGTAACTGAAAACAGTTTTCATTGAAGACGTAATGGGAATTCGTGCAAACCAACAGTGCTTATTTTCACGAGAGTGCAGTCTCTGCACCAATCCTAGGGGTGCTCCATTTACAAACCACTGAACAAGAGTTGAGCTTTTACAAATCGTTTGCACAAAAAACAAATGCCCTGCATTTTGAAAGATGAAAAACACCTACTCGATAAGGCGCAAAAGAAATGCGTCAGACAAACCAACGATTCCTCGACAAACCGTAAGTATTTAGTTGTTCGGCAAACCACGTCATCTAGCAAAAAAAAGGCTTATTTGCCGCAAATCGCAATGATTCACACGGCAAACAAGCCCCTTGCTTCTTTTATCAAATTATACATTAAGGCATAGATCGTTTCCTCTCTACCCCGCCTCAACACATCAAATCGACGACTCTTATTTGTGAGCCTTTTTATCTTTGCAATAGAAATACGTAACAGCTGCAACGGCTATTACCGATACAAATATTGACACTACGATTGCTCCCATTATTTTCCTCCTTCTTATCTTGTAGCAGCCATAAACCACCAAATAGCGTTAATACTGCTCCTGTTAAAACAAATACTAAAACCCAAATGTTGCTCATATCAGCAAAAACGGAAGACAGCAAAAGCGCTGTAACCATATACTTTGCAATATCCATTAACCACTTTCCTAGTTCCTTTCTCATTCGTTTTTCCCCTTTATGTATTAGATTTAATACAAAAGTAAAAGATCGTGATGAATAAAAGCAATTGTGAAACAATTAAATTAACCTATTAGATTATCTTGCTTTCAATAACTAGCCTTATCGCTTCTAATTTTTTTAATTTTCTTCTACCTTTAAACACATTCCCCTGTAAATCATTAGCAATAAGTTATATATTTGCCTTTACCATGTAAAACATTAAATGATCTACTATGAAGCGAATATCAATTTTAAGTGTACTGTGCTTATGTCTGGTTGCCTTGACCTTTACAAGTTGTTCTAATGAAAACGAACCTGAGATTGTAATCTGCCCTATCGATAAAGCTTTAGTATTCGAATCGACAGGTGGTAAAACAGAGCTGCCTATTGCCTTCGAAAAATGGGAAGTCGCAGTAGTTTTAAGCAACTCGCTGTCGTCTGTATTTGGTGACATTTACGATGAAAATAATAACCTAATACAAGAAAATTCGCCGATGAAGCTTACTGGACCCGGCCGCATGACTAGTAACTGGGATTATAAAAGCTTCACTGTCACACATACATCTGATAATAAGCTGATCCTCGATATACATGAAAACTTCTACGATGAGGCCTTTACTAACGATCTTCTTTTAACGTCGGGCGAATACTCGCAACGTGTTCCCTTCGAACAAAAGAAGTCGGCCGGTTATTTATTTGACAAGATAACCTACTCGCTATCTCCCGGCGACGGCGACTCGATATATACAGCCCGACCAAACAATATGATTGATATATTTACAAATCAAACAAACCAGACCATTGAAGTAATTCAATATCCTTTATTCGGTGTAGCAGAAACAATTATCTTTACGAGCGAAGATCGAATTAAAAACTACCTCGGACAAGACTCTGTTAAAGTTGATATCCCAAGCAAGATATACGACGATAAGATCTATTTTGATTCGAAACAAGTTATTTATGATTACTACCAAAAACAATTACCAGCCCCATTTAACGATATCTCTGAAAGTTGTTTCTTCGAGCCAGGCAAAACGACAACAAATACGTTTGCCGAGTTCAGACAAACAAAGGTTTCGTATACAGCAACCTATATCAATAAAGAAACGCAAACGACATACGAAGTAAAAGGAAAGTTCATCCGCACGGTTCCGACCGGTAAATACGAACTTACATTTGAGCATTCGCCTGAGATAGAATAAGTAATCTGGCAGCAAGCTATATCAAAAAAACAGGAAGTAAGAAGGCCTAATAAACATTTAAAGAAACGAGTCTGTTCTATTCACGAAGTTTTATATACAATAAACGCTAAACGTGATGACCTACAAAAAAATAATCAGACCGTTACTTTTCAAGATTGAGCCGGAACAAGTGCATCATCTTCTTGTAAATGGATTGAAGTGTTATCGTCATTTATCACCGATAAGAAGTGAAATTCGAAAGAAATATCATACGTATAAACCGTTCTCTTATAAAAACATTGTTTTCCCCAATCGCATAGGACTTGCAGCAGGATTCGATAAAGATGCTGCTGTTTTTGACGAACTTGCTGATTTCGGATTTGGATTTATTGAGATTGGCACCGTCACTCCTCATCCTTTCGAAGGGAATGCGAAACCTAGAATATTCAGACTTATCGATGACGAGTCTTTAATCTCTCGAACCGGTTTTAATAATCCCGGATTAGACGTTGTTTTGGAACGTATCAAAGCAATTCCTAAGCGGAGTTATATACTTGGAGCAAACATCAATAAAGATGCGACTTCTACAACGAGCGAACAGATCGTTGCGGACTTCTCGCTTCTGTTCGAGTCGTTTTATCCGTTTGTTGACTACTTCACTTTAAATTGGGGAAGTATCGATGCCGCCGACTTCGAAGCGGTTCTTGACAAATTATCCAATCAGAAAAAGACAAAGCCTGAGAATAGATGTCTGTTTATTAAACTCCCGGCAGACATTCCTGAGGCGGCGCTGGATACAGTCATTGCGTTAGCGCAACGCTATCATGTCGACGGATTTATTGCTACCGGCCCCACAATGGACCGAAGTAACCTTTCAACCGCAGCAAAGACAGAGGCCGACAACATTGGTGCAGGCGGAGTGAGCGGAAAAGGTATTGGAGCTAAATCTGTAAATGTGGTTCGATATATTAAAGCGAAAACGCAAGGAAAGTTTCTTATTATAGGTGCCGGCGGTATAATGACCACGCAAGATGCCAAAAGCATGCTTCAAGCCGGAGCAGACTTGCTTCAAGTATATTCGACCTTCATTTATAACGGGCCCAATGCTATCTTAGACTTAAACAAGTCAATTTAATAATTACCAAAACGCCCCGTAAAACAAGGCTAGCAATACGATGCTATGCTCCTGTTTTACGGGGCGTTTTTATTTTAAGTATGGAAGGTTACTTGTAGAACGATATTTCTGCAAGACCGGCTCTTCCATCCGATGCCTTATCGATGATGACTCTAAAGTACTTGATCTCCTTGTTTAATCGCATTGGTTTAAACTCCCAACCGGTGCATTCGCGCTCATAAAATGGTTCCCACGTAACACCGTCGGCAGAGGTTTCTACGCGGTGTGTATATGAAGAGCTGTCTTTCTGAAAACGAACACGACTCGCTACAATCGGCGTTTTCTCTTGAAGTGTTACCGTAACCACTTGCGGAAACTTGTCTTCTCCTGCAATCCACCATGAGAAATCGTCTCCGTCGGCAACTTGTGCCACTTCAAACCCGGCTTGAGAAGAACTCGCCACAACCGACTCGATCGGTGCTTGTTCGCGCGCAAGAATCTGCTTGTCCCAGCGAGTTGGTTTCACAACTACGCCGTCTTCTTCATTTCCGGCAAATGGCTTGTGACTGCCGTCTTGCACATACTCACCTTTGAAAGCAACCGATTTAATGGAGCTTTTGCCCGACTTCAACCCATCGGCCAAAGCTTCGATCTCAATGGTTCCCGCCTTTTTACTACAACGTACAAACGCAAAGCCGATGCCGCCTTCTACCTTTTGCGGATTGATTCCAACGCGACGGATGTTGTCTCCGATAAGCGCCCCTTCGCCATTTACCTGAATGGTGATCTCTGCGTCCGACGTATTCACAACGGTTCCGTTCTTATCGCATACTTTGAAGTATACCGGAATCATATCGCTTCCGTCGGCTACCGGCATGATGCCGTGATCGGGAATGTAAACTTCGATATGATCGGCTGCTTCGGGCGTACGCACTACATGCGAAACCACTTCTTTATCTCCGATAAATCCGATTGCTTTGAGTTCGCCGGCTTCGTATCCTTTCGCATCGAATACAAAGCAAGGGCTACCGCCTTTTTCTACCGTCCACTTATAGGCTTCTTTCTCGCCATCTCGCGTTTTACGTTCGACCAACTTGCCGTTGCGATACAACTCAACCGCGTCGCAATTGGAGTAAACCGGAATCTCGGTTGTAGAAGTAGGTAGTTCGGCCGATGCGTTATCGGATCCGATAAAGATCATTGGTCCGTCGTAGAGTCCGGCTTGCGAAATCGCGTTCGAACGCATGCTTTGCATCATGTAATAACTCTGCTTCGGATAGCGGTTTACGTCTACGACTCCGCAAAACATTGTCTCTTCTTCCGCGCCGCGCGCATAGTCATTGTAACTCCAAAGAAAGTGACCACCCATGTGCGGATTCGCATCGAGCATGCACCAATCGAAGTAACCCTCGCCGTTGAGTTGCTTGTATCTGCCACGACATTGACGGTACTGTTCGAAGGTATTCTCGTCGAGTCTTACGCGCGGCTTCTCGCCAACTCCGTCTCCCCATTCGCGGGTAAAGAGCGGCTTCAACGTCAATTGATCTTCGAGGTAGTTGCTCATCACGCTACCGTCTTTCGGGTATCCCGACACTTGCTTGTAGAATATATCGTAGTATGGATAGGTATTTTCGTGACTAAGATAATCGCCCGATGTATACATCTGATCGCCCGGATATTCTTCGTGCGCTGCCTTAAACATTTGCTCAACCACCGAAAGCGGATAATGCGTTTCGTTGAGAGCTGTTTCCCACATGATAATCGACGGACGGTTTCTGTCGCGACGAATCATGCCGCGGGTAACTTCTTCGAGACGTTGTGTAAATACGGGATCACTGTTGAAGAACTGCCATCCCGGTACGCATTCGATTACGAGCAGACCATGCTTGTCGCACGCTTTCAAGAAAGCAGGATCGTGCGGATAGTGTGCCGCACGCACGGCATTGTATCCGCCGCGTTTCATGTCGATCACTTCACGTTCTTGCATCGAGTTTGAAGCCGCATCGCCTACATGCGGATACGACTGGTGGCGATTGGCACCTATTAAATACATTTTTTCGCCGTTGATAAAGAAACCATCCTCGGCTGTATACTCGATGGTTCTAATACCGATTTCGTCGGTTTGCGAATCAATCACCGTACCATCTACCAAGAGTTGCGACTCAAGCGTATAGAGGTATGGTGCATACGGATGCCACAGGTTCGGATTAGCTACGGATAGTTTTTGCTCGATCGTATTGTCGGTCTTGCTCGCTATCTCTAGCGTCGACTCTTCTTGAGCAACTTCTTTTCCGTTGGCGTCTTTCAAGATGGTACGTAGCGTTGTGTTTTCGCTTGCCGAACGACCATTGTACAGGTTTGTTTTCACCAATACCTCTGCCTGCTCTTTGCTAACATTCGGATAGGTAACAAAGATGCCGCTTCCGTTTTTCAAGCCTTTATCAAGTGCGTTGGTTATGTGAAGCGGATCCGACACTACCATTTTTACATCACGGTAGATACCACTGTAGTAATAAAAGTCGAGACGCGCTTGCGGTTTGGCCGGAGGTGTAAGCGAATCATACACGGCCGATACACGCACAGCCAATACGTTATTTTCGCCGTTCCATTTTAGCTTGTCCGAAATGTCTACATTGAACCCAACGTATCCTCCAGAGTTCTGGGCAACTTCCTGCCCGTTTACAAACACTTCGCAATTGGTCATTACGCCTTCAAATTCGAGTGCCACACGTTTTCCTTTATACGATTCGGGCATTTTGAAGTAACGACGATACCAACCTACTCCGTCGTAAATAATATCACCTCCGCAGTGTTTCTTTTCCAACTGCATGATGTGCGGCAATGTTGTTGGTATCCAGTTTGCATCGTTCATATCGACGCGTTCACCACCCACTGTATCGCCTCTAAAAAAAGCCCAGTCGGTATTCAGGTTTAGCTCTGTTCGTGCTTGCTGCGTCTGGCATGAGAAGAAACCCGTCACGCACAACACAGCAACACAAAGCTGCAAAAATCTTGTTCTGATCATTGATTTGTTGATATGGTATTAGTTTATCGTAAATGTTATTTCACTGCCGGCTAATCCTTCCGAAGCGGCCTTCAATACAACCGGTTTTCCGCTTTGATCGGGCTTTACGATTACTTGAAGCAATCCGCCGAATGCATTGCGGTAAACTTGTTCTCCTTTGGCAAACTGATCGGGCTCGTGGCTCGACGGATGTCCGTTGCCTACTCCAAGAATTGTTCCATTCTCGATCTCGAATGTCACTTTATTTGATGCATCGGGGATCAATCGCTTTTTCGCATCGAGAACTTGAACCGTACAAACGGCTATATCGCGTCCATCGTTACAAAGCTCACTGCCGGTTTCGCTTAAGATCTTCAACGCTGCAGGTTTTCCCGTAGTCTCAATCACTTGCGTATAACGCTTGCCGTCTTTCTTTCCTTTTGCCTCGAGTTTGCCGGGTGTATACTTCACGCGCCATGCAGGGATATCGTATTTCTCAACTTGTTTCTTTCCTAGACTTTTCCCGTTCAAGAAAAGCTCTACGTCTTCAAGATTGGTATATACATGCACATCGACCGAATCTGTTCCTATACCATTCCAATGCGGAAGGATGTGTACAACAGGCTCGTTTGTCCACCACGATTTGTAGAACCAATAAGCATCTTTCGGGAATCCGCAGTAATCAAGAATACCGAAGTGTGAAACAACGCCCGGCCAGAAATGAATAGTCGATTCGCCGCCGTAGTCGAAACCGGTCCATACAAATGCTCCCGCAACAAACTTGCGGGCATCCGCGTAACGCATCCACTCTTGCGCTGTTGCTCCCCATCCCGGACGATCGCGATCATAGGCTTGATGAAATCCTTTCTCGGGCGATGTTTCGTAAATACCGCGTGTAGTTACCGTACTTCCTTCTTCGGTAAGAAGAATGGGCAGATCAGGGAACTTCTTATGTACAGCATCAACATCTCCGATGTGGTAATAGTTTGAACCTTGAATATCGGCTTCGTAGGTAAACCCTTCTCCCCAGCTGCCATTCATCGCGGCTGTGCATAGGCGGGTAGGATCCATTTTGTGCTGTATCTCTTTCATGCGACGCAAAATCATGCGTCCTTTGTCGTTTCCTTGAATAGCAGGTTCTTCATTGCCCATACACCAAGCTATAACTGACGGATTGTTGCGGTCGCGCTTGATGATTTTACGCATCTGATCAAGCCCTTCGTCGGTACTGCTCAATACGCGCAATTCGTCCAACACCAACATACCCAAGCTGTCGCAGGCTTCAAGTACAGATACCGTAGGTGGATTGTGTGAAGCTCGGTAAGCGTTTACTCCATACGTTTTTAATTGACCGATGCGCCAGAAGTTGAGTCGATCCGGTACTGCCGCTCCCACTCCGGCATGGTCTTGATGGCAACAAACACCTTGTATTTGTACGCGTTTGCCATTAAGGAAGAATCCGTTATCCGCATCGAAGCGAATGGTACGAATACCAAAACGAGTAATGTACTCATCTACTTTCTTTCCGTTTTGCCATACTTCTGTGTATAGTTTATACAAGTGAGGGTGAGCCAAGTCCCAAAGCTCGGGATTGTTTACCGTAAAGTCTTCGGCTGTTTCAATCGTTTCAAGGGCGGGAACAGACAGAGAAGACTGCTTTGAGGTTATCTCTTCGCCTTTGTTGTTGCGAATGGTTTGTACCAAACGAACATCTGCCGGCTTATCCGTATCATTCGTGATTTCGATCGCAGCGTTTACTGTTGCTTTTTTCGCGTCTACATCTACTGCCGACTGTACAAATGTTCCCCACTGCGGCACATATACAGGTGCGGTTTTGGTAAGCCACACATTCCTGTAAATTCCGGCGCCTTCGTACGACCAAAGCTCCGAATGTGTTGCGTCGACACGTACGGTGATTACATTGGCTTGGTCTTTTCCGTAGTTGAGACACTCTGTTACGTCAAACTGTGCCGGTGTGTAACCACTGAGATTACGCCCCAACAATATGCCGTTGATCCAAATCTCCGCATCGCGGAATATTCCTTCAAACTCAAGGTGATAACGGCTTCCTTTTTCCGCATTCATCTTGAAGGTTTTTCGATACCAACCTATGCTGTTTTCGGGGGTACGCCCTCCGAGTTTACGGTATCCTTTTACTTTAAACTGATCTTGAGCGTACTCGGCTAGCATTCCCCAGTCGTGTGGAAGTGAAATCTCTTCCCATTTACTATCGTCGAAGTCTTGGGTATGCGGAACGGTTAGTCTGGATTCCTGATCATCCTCAAGCATTGTAGATTCTTGCAAAAAAGCAATTTTGGAGAAAGATAATGCTCGTCCGTAGTTGAAGTCTTTTTGGGGAAGAGGATGTCCCTTGGCAAACTTCCAGTCGGCATTCATCAAAACCCGCTCTCGCTGGGCTTGTGCTTGCATGACCGTAGCCAGGCAAGTAAGTAATACCATTAATCGTTTCATGGATAAATATTGAATAGTTTATTGTTTTTCTTCTTGTTTCACAAGCATAAAGTTATCGAGCAAAAATGTTCCGTCTCCATTCTTGGTGATCACAACATAATAATCGTCGGCATTGCCTGTCGTAAAGTCCTGCGCAAATCGACCTGCTCCGTCAAGTGTCGCAGCTAAGAGTTCGTCTCCGGTCTTGGCACTGCGCACCGAAACGCCGTAGACACTGTCTTTTGATGCTTGATAGACAAATGCCAGATGATAGCGTTGATTGGAATCGAACTGAATGATGGCCGGTGACGTTCGATAGACTTCACCGTTTCCTTCGCGCCATGTTTTGAGCGACCAGTTACCTAGTAGTACATCGTTGGTATAGCCTTCGTTTCGATTGGATAAGTGGGTCGTATACGAACTTGGCTTTGCCGCGGTGAAAGGCCCCCACCCTTCATCTACATTTTCAAAGTCCTCGAAATAGATGCCTTCGCCTATCTGCGGATTGTGTTTTGTTGCCACCAATCGAACATCGTCAAACTCTACTGTGGAAGTGTCGTTATCGGCTTTGAAAGTAAGGGTTAATTGCTCATTTCCTTCTGCGACAAAAGGGATGAGCATTCGTTGATAGCGCGTGTTGTATTTATCGGTATTGTCGGTATAATTCTTTGTCAGACTTTCATTCACGGATGTTTCTTTTCCTGCAACGGTAAGCGTTGCTTTGCCCGACCCGTTTACTTGCACCCAAACCGATGCAATGTAGGATGTGCCTTTCTCGGTAGGTATTTGTTGTGATAATGTGCCGTTTGAAAGGGTTACAATGCTTTGTCCGTAAGATGTCTTTGCTGCTTGTACGTCGCCGGTTGCTTTCCAATTTTGCAATCCTCCATCAAAGGCCGGATTCTTTACCAAACCTATTTCTCCCCAGTTGGCTGCCATGAGTGGTGCAGGTTTTGACTTGTAAAGTACGTATCCGCATGCGGCATCGGCATCGATGGTTACTTGTGCGTTATGTACCGAAAGTGTTGTCTCGTTTTGTCGGCCTTGCTCATCGAGCTTGTACAGTACGACCGACTTACAAGTACTCCATGAATCGGGTAGCTTCCAGGTTGTTTTGCCCCCGTTTTTATTGTAGTGATAGATTTTATCTTCTTTCTCGGGATTCCATGGTATGAATACGGTTTGATCTATTAATACCGGCTTACCATTCTTTTCAATAATATGCTGATCCCCTTGCTTGCGTGAAACCACTCCTTGCTCAAACATGACTTCATTGTCGTTGATTTGCTTTATTTTGTGATGCATCAAATACCGGTAAGGCAGTTGCAGTGTAAAGAAGTTCTCGATAACTTGGTTGAAGTTGCGTCCTTTTTGCCAACCCATAAATCCGATTTCGGCGCTGCGGCTATAGCCTCCCATCAACAAGGGATGTGCATTGAAGCCGTCGCGGGTTGTGTGCAGTACAAAACGTGAAATCATACTATTCGCCTCAGCTACATAATGAATCCAAGGCGACTGTCGGTAGAAGATATCCGAATCTTCGGTCCATACTACCCACTTGTTATCGTTGAATAGTTTTGCGGTATTGTATGCAAGGTAACGATGCTCTCGGTAGGTATCAATGTAGATAAACGACAAGTGAGGCAGGTCTTTTTTCAGTTGAGTAAGCCTGTTTTCGAACGATCCGCTGATTACATCGCGCTCTTTGTTGATCAAGTAAGCTTGGTCGAGCCACGCCCAACCCGGAATGTCTGTTATGATATCTCCGTTATAAGCTTTTGCTTCGGGATAGGCCTCGCTTTGATTGATATGCAGACCTATTGCGGCATTGTATGCTTTCGCTTTTTGGGTGAGTAGTTGTAAATCGGAAAGTCCTCCGGCACGGGTATTGTAATTACCGGCATAGTCGGGGTGACTGCTGTCGTGACCTTCTCCTTGATATCCCTTTAACTCGAGCATCTGACCAAAGCCATCGGTTGCATTGTAGAAACGCTTGATGTTGTCGAGTTGACGTGCAAACGGATATTGAGCTCCACTTGCAAAGTTCATGGTGATGGTTGCGTAGCTGCTGCGAACCATGTCTGCTCCATAGGGTTGTTCTATTACATCGGCTAATGCGCCTGCGGCATCTTGCCAATCTACTTTGCCATCTTCATTACGATCTTCGGTAAGGATAATCTTCATTTCCGGCATCGGTACCGGCTTTCCGTCTTGTCCCCGACAGATCCATTCATTGGAAGAAAGAAACGTACGCTTACCATCTGTTCGGTACGCGGCCTGGTGTGCGTTGTAAAGAGAATTATTGTCGAGCGTGGCGGCATAAGCTGCATTATTCAGAATGGCAATGGAGGCAAAGCGGTTTCTCGCCGTTGTTGCGATGGTATCTAATGCTATAAATTGATCGCTCGCTACATCTTTTGCCAACGATAACATTGCTCCTTCTTCTTGATTCTCAAACGAAACAAGATCTTGCTTGTAGAACGCAAATGTACGTACCGGTGCATCCTCCGGCTCTTTTAAGTGGGACACTTCCATTTGCAAGGTTTGATTGTCTAATCGGAATGTAGTCACAAAAGATACGCCTGCTCCAATCGCCTCACAATTATACGCTATTTCGTCCGCGTGCTTTATAGCCTTTGCTTTGAGCGGATAGGGTAACCCGTTGATCAGGACATAAGGTGTGACATGCGTGGCACCGGTAACTGTTTTGCCGGAAGGCAAGCAATAAGATACAACGGTGGGGAATTCATTGTCGAAAACGACCGATAATGATGGATTGGCTAATTGAAGTAACTTGCCGGCAACCTTGCGTTGTTTTGTGTGCGGTAGGTTACACACGGAGATTTGATGGGCAATAATATCTCCACCATCGTATGCTTTGAGATAGAGTGGTTGCTGCTTAAGGTGATTGATATCAATGTCTGTTTCCGCAATCTTCTCTCCGTCTACATAGATAGAAAGCGCGCCATTGAGTCCCACAATACGCAAGTTGCGTTTGTAGTCTTTGTAGAATTTGGCGATATCTTTGGTGATGAGCTCTTGTGAATCTTTTGTTTTTTTGATCCAATGTGAATAACATAAGATGTCGCTTGTAAGATCGCACCCTACAAACATGGAGTTATTTTGGGTGGAATCGCCGAGTATAATGCCGAATTTAGATAATGAATTTGAAGGAACCAACTCGATATCGACAACAAAGTTTACTTCAACATGTCCGATCGGGACAATGCATTCGGTTCCTTGTGTTGACTTTAATTCTATATGATGTGCTTTAAACGCTTCGCTGCATTTCTTGCTTCCTGTTTCTGCCCAAGCAGTATTGAGCATTCCGCAAAAGGATATGCCGCCCAGCATTAATATCAATTTATTCATGGTCGTGTTTGTTGATGGTATAGTTATCTGTCGCCTTGTTTATTTTAAAGGAGTAAAGGTATAAGTTGTTCCTTGCTGTGTAGACAGGCTTAGTTTGTCTCCTCGTTGAACAGTGCTTTCTCCTGTTTTTGAAGTTATTCGAACCGCTTTACCGCCCCATGGATTCTGCAGTACAAGTGGCCTTCCTTGTTCGCTCGTAATTATTACCGGACCAATCTGACCTTTCTTAATGCTTCCCGAAACCAAAAAGGCTCCTTCTACACGGATTCGCTCAAAGGCGGCATCTTGCTCGGTAGGCCATACCGGAAATACGCGAACTACATCTTGATGGCCCATGCATAGCATTTCATTGATGGTATTGGGAGTGGTACTGAAGTTTTCGATTCCATGCGGATTGTTGCGCTGAAATCCATTCGGATAAGTATTGTTTACGTAGCGATTGAGCTTTGTCAGGATGGTATCTGCATTGTATCCTACACGCACGGCTGCGGGAAAGAAACTATTAGACCCATTGAAATCGATCCATCGCTGCATTACATCGATCGTATTGTGCGCTGTCTCGAGTAGCGAGGATTCACTTGCCAATCCGATTTGTCCGGCCGGATAGATATGTTGGATTCCAAGCGTATTGTCGCCCCACCAGTCTACCCCTTTCTCGGTATAGCGAAATACGGTTTTACCATCACGCTCTTGCAAAGGAAAGTCGGAAAGCTTCGCTTTTAGATCTGCCCATACTTCTCTCGATGCGGTATCTTCATTTAAGTATTCGCTCATATCAATGGCCGTTTGAAGAACCATGCGTGCCAGACCGAGTGAAAGAATCGGATTCATCGTCCCTATGGTTCCTTCGTGAATAGCATCGTTATAGATGACATATCTGTCGCCTTCTTTCGACAAATATCCTTTCCAAAAATTTGCCACTCCTTGGATAAACGGATATACCCGTTGGGCATACGCCTTGTCCCATGTACGGTAAAAGTGCATCGACATATTTACTACAGCGTACGACGAATTACTCTTTTGCCCCATGAAGAAACCGTCGCCCTGTACATGTTCTTCTTTGATCCATCCGCTGTAGTAGTTTTCCATAAACGTATCACGCCTGCATGTTTCAATACCCAAAGGACCTGCGCCTACGGGCAACATAATGCCGTCTTTTATTCCTGTTACACGTAAAGAGTAATGCTTTCCGCGTTCTATTTGCGGAAGGATTGAGTTTGTATATGGCATTGCCTGCTCCAGTCTATTGGCAGAGTAAAGTGCATAGTACGGAGCCATATGGTTATAATTGAGATGATAGTCTCCATTCCAAAACGGACGCTCTTTGGTAATCCACGAACCAAATATAGACGGTGCAAAGTCTGCGTCACGACTGCACGAGCCCATCCCGTACAACGATACATAATAGTGTTTCTCTATTTCTTTGTCGGGTATAGAAACGTACGACAGATCCCAATAGTTATTCCACCATTGCTCGTGTTTGTCTTGTAGTGCTTTCAGATCACCTTTCTCTATCGATGCAACTTTTGAAGTTACCGCCGCTACGCAATCGGGAGTTTTAAAGTCACTTGATACGGCACATACGATATATATGGGTTTGCCTGATTGCAACTCAAACGAACAATCTGCTTGATCTAATACGCGCAATGCGATTGCTGCCCGCGTTGGGATGTCTACCTCTTCGACAAAACCTCTTTCTAAGACTATGGTATTTGCGGATGGTTTCTGTAGGGTGGTTACGGTAGGGAACACTCGTTCGAGCGGTGAGCGATTTACAATCTCTTTTCCTTCTTCGGGCAAACTCAAACCAAGGCTTCCTTTCATCGTTCCTCCTCCTTGCAACTTTAGTTCGATTAAGAGAAGATCTTCTACCGCATTTACATACGTTGTATAGGTTACGGTTTGTTTCCCTTTCGTAAACATTGCGGTAGTTGACGCATTGTCGAGACGTTGTTCTACTTTATAACTTGCATTTTCCAAAGCAGGAATGGATAGTTGGACTTTCCCCAATACTGCGGGATACGATGCATCGAGTGCCGACTTTAGTCGCCAGAAATCATTTCGTGCAATGTAGAATGTTTGTTTGTCAGGAGTTCCAGCCAGAGCAACAGCAACGCTACCATTACCAAGAAGAGGCGCATCTACCGAGTGCTGTACAGGTATTTTTGATGGAGGTGTATCAAAACTGATTGTATGCTTGGATACGATATCTAAAGCTTTGTTATTTTGTTTTTGCGCAAAACAATGACACGCAAAACTGCATGCAAGTATAAATATGGCCAACTTGGTTTTCATGGCAAAATACGTCGTTAAGTTTTTATTGTTCGTAAAGATGGTAATCAGATCAGGCTTACGGAAATCAAATCGCAACCTTTAATACTAGTTTTGGTCAAAAATAATAATCTTTTTCACAACAAACGAAGAATTGTACCAATTACACCATCCAAACAGAAAAATAGACGTATTTATCTAGCTAAACATCACTTTCGAGGAGTTCCATTATTTGATCGGGACTCATATAGATGCGCTTTTTAAAGTCTTTGTAAGTTTGTGTGGCAAAAGGAGCTTCAAACATTGAGTAAGTTGCCCATTCATACAATTGCCAACCCAAGCCATGAGCTGTTGTCATTGAATCGATCTTATGCTCTAATTTACGCTTATAGTTTTCTTTTAGATAACCGAGTCCGGTTTTGACTACGCCTGTCAACGACTTATTTTCAAAGTCAACAACGTGTGCCAATTCGTGTCCTATAACTCCAATCTGTGCATTAAAAGGAACATCATTTAAAAGGATTCCATCAAAATCTTCTTTATCATTAATCAAGATATAATAGGTTCTTTCTTCAGAAAACAAAGAGGTTATCTTGGGACGACAAGCCATGGTAGTACGTTCTTTTGAGTATTTCAATTCAATCACCACGTCTTTCAACTCAGGATAATGTGATAGTGCGAGCAGAAACTGCTGTTCGTATTCTTGAGGATAAACTTTACTCTGCCCATACTCTGCACGTAGCTTGTCTACTTCAACCTTCGACAAGGTATCGTAGTACTTTGTCTGCTGGGCCCATAGAGTCAGTGTGGAAAATAAAACAACCAGAAATAAGAATATTCGTCTTACCATTGATATGACTATTAGAGGTTTTGCTGATTGCGAATATATATAGGTTGCACCAAATAACAATCGTCCTTTATCAATCTTTGTATTTTATTGAGCATCTATTCTGCAAATATTCTTAATCTTGTATAAAGATTAGCGTTGAGTTTTTATTTAATAAAATCCCCAACGCTAAACAGTTGCTATGCTTTATTCCTTTGTTGCTGCAATCATACGTCCTACTTCTTGAAGTGTTTTCACGTCTATCTCGCGGATATTGCCTTCATAGTTGGGCCCGATATTCAAGGAAAAAATATTTCCAAATGTTACGGCTCCTTGATAATCATCAAATATTTTCTGTGCCGGAATACAAAGATTATCATGAACCGGCAAGGAGTAAAACCAGTCTGCTCCGCCTTCACGTTTTGGTAAAATCGGATACGTAAACTCTGCCACATGGTATCCTTTGTATTGTTTCTCATTTTCTCCGGCATCTTCTACCCAAGTAAGTCCATCTCCACCAATCGGCCCCGGCGCACCTCGTTCTCGCAAACTTAGTCGGCCGGCTGGCTCTAACGCGTTGAATCCACAAAATGTATTGGGCTGAAACTGATGTACCCACTCTACTGTCTCTTGATGGCTCAAACCTCCATCTCCTACTGCCGCATCAAACCAAATGAATTCGATCGGCCCATAATTCGTTAGCAATTCTTTCAATTGTGCTTTTTTCATTTCAGGATTAGCGCCTCCTTTCATCCAACCGCCGCGTTCTGCTCCCGGCCAGTTCCAGTCTCCTTCGGAGAAATACAAGGCTAACTTTATCCCGTATTTATCGCACGATTGTCTTAGTTTACTCAAAACGTCTAGTTTGATGGGTGCATTGATTGATTTAAGATCTGTCGTTTGTGTATCCCACAAACAAAAGCCATCGTGATGTTTCGTCAAGAAAAGAATGTAATTCATACCGGCTTCTTTTGCCGTTTTAGCCCATTGATCGGTATTACATCCTGTTGCCTTGAAAAAATCAGGCCCATGTTCTTCTCCAGTCCACTCTTTCCCGGAAAATGTACTAAACGACCAACAGATAAACATGCCAAAACGCATATCTTGAATCTCTTTTGCCCTCACGGAATCAGGCAAAGGTGTTTTTGAAATTTCGTTTGACGAGCGCGACAACGAACAACTTGTAAGCAAAGGTAACATTGCGATAATGCTAATAAGCATCTTGAATAAAACTTGCTGAATCATGGTATTATTTATTTATTGAAGAAGATAAATCGAAACAAATATAATTGATTCATATCACTCACGACACTTTACTCAAGTTTTTTCATGCTCTAATAAAAAGATTAATAAGCAAATAAACACCCACACTCTTACATTGAAATGGTGTTTTTTATCTGTTTTTTTCGTAACATTGCAGCATTGTAACTTTGACACAATCATGAAACACACAATTATTTCTTTAATGCTATTTTTGTCGGCTACCATATCGGCAAAAACAATTGTTGTAAAACACACGACAGAAGATGCAACTCAACGTATTCAACAAGCCATCGAGGAGGCTCGAAAAAACAATGGTAAACCCGTAACGATTCGATTTGAAAGTGGAAATTACCACATTAGTAGAGCAAATGCATCGAAGCATCTTTATTTTGTTTCGAACACGGCAAGTGAAAGCGAAAACCCGGATCAAACGAAACACATTGGTCTTTGGATCAAAGATGCAAAGAATCTTACCATTGATGGTAACGGTGCATTTCTAATTACTCACGGAGAAATGACTCCGTTTGCCGTCGATAAAAGTGAAAATATTACCATCAAAAACATTCCCATAAAAGCTTCTGATCCTACTGTTCCTGAAATGAGGGTAACAGAACGTGGCGATAAATACATCGTAGCAAAAGCGCATCCACTTAGCAAGTATACTATAAAGGATGGACGTTTTGCTTGGGTAGGTGAAAGTTGGACATTGACAGGCGGTATCGCTCAGCTATATGATCCCACAACGACATTAAACATCCGTCATGCCTCACCTTTAAGTAATCTTGAAAAGGCAATCGAACTTGAGCCCGGACTTATCCGCTTCAACTATAAAGAGAAGGCTCCAATGTGTAAACCTGGACAAGTTTTTCAAATGCGTGATGGGATTCGTGATGAGGTAGCCGGCTTGGTTAATTTGAGTAAGAACGTTCGTTTGGAAAATATTGGCTTTCATTTTATGGGTAACTTCGGAATCGTTTCTCAAGTTTCTGAGAATTTGACATACGAACGTTTACTTTGTGAACCGGAATATGGCAAGGGACGAACAGATGTTGGCTTTGCTGATTTTCTTCAATTCTCGGGCTGTAAAGGAAAGATTAAAGTAACCAATTCTCGCTTTATTGGTGCACATGACGATCCAATCAATATTCACGGTACACATTTGCGTGTTGTAGAATATCCTACTCCTAATCAGATCAAGATCCGCTTCATGCATCCACAAACCTATGGACTTGAGCAGTTCTTTGCCGGAGATTACATTGATATTGTTGATGCCAACTCTCTTTTATGTTTGCAACAAGCTAAAATAAAAAAAGTAGAACGAATCAACGATCGTGATATTCTACTGACATTGAATTCAAATATATCAAACGAGATTAAAACAAAACCGGATGTCGTGGTTGAGAATACGACGTGGACTCCGGAGGTTGAAATCAATAATAACTTCTTTGCGAGTATTCCTACTCGAGGTATTCTTGTGACTACACGTAGAAAGATCGTTATTGAGAATAATATTTTCTTAAGAATGCCAATGAGTGCTGTACTTATTGCCAATGAGGGAAGAAGCTGGTTTGAGTCGGGCCCTGTTGCCGATGTAACCATTCGTAACAATCAATTTATAGAATGTGGTAGTCCTGTTATTTGTATCGCTCCAGAAAATGGTAAATACGAAGGCGCTATTCATAAAAATATAAGTATCTGCGATAATCGATTCGACTTACTGAATGCGGATGCCATCTTTGCCAAAGCGACTAATGGCCTTTTAGTAAAAGATAATTTCTTTATTACAAATAGCTCAACAAATGAGATCTCCCAATTGATTCGCACCGAACAATGTGAGAATGTTACAGTGAAAGATAATCGAATTGAAGCTCTATGAAGATAAATTCGGGATTACTTATATAGTATACACGGCTCGGAGTTAATCTTCGGGCCGTTGCTGTATTACCTCAATTCCACAATAAATAGTGTAGAACTATTCTACGTTACCACACCTCTTTCTACACATTACAAAACAATGCGAGCGACGCTATCAGCCATATACAACCCTATATAACAACACATTACACAACAAACAACTCATCATTAAGAAAAGACGGCATGATTTTCTCATTAATATAAGTGTAAGGCGCTTTCAAAGTTGCCGTTTAAACAAAAAGAAATTTTGAACCTATTAAAACAAACAGTTATGAAAAAGTTATTATTTGCAATCGCCCTTGTATCAGGTATCGGATTTACAACAAACGCAGCACTAACTCCTGCTCAGTCTGTAATCTTATCAACAGTAATGGATACAGAAGAATATACAGTAATCGAAATCACAGAAGTGCCTAAAGCTGTAACAGATGCTGTTGCTAAAAAACACGAAGGATCAACAATCAAGAAAGCAGCAGTTGACAAAGAAACAATGATCTATCAAATCACAGCTGAAACAACTGAAGGTAAAGAAGTTGTAAGCCTATTCAAAGAAACTGGTGAAGAAGTTATTGAGCCAGCAGCTACGACTCCGGCAGAACCAACAACACCTGCTGAACCTGCAACTCCGGCAGAATAAACGAATTGTAAAATCGTTATTGACTATTACACACATATTACCGTTTAAACAAAAAGAACATCCTCAAGTCGAAACTAATCGGCTTGAGGATTCTTATTTCAGTGCAAAACAATCATTCTTTACCCAAGAATAGACTTTGCTCGTCGTTTACTCTTCGCAAATCCATTCACTGTTTTCAAACAAACAACGAGCATTTCCATCTTTGATCAACTCATTGTCACTCCAAACAGTGCGTTCTATTTCAATTTCATTGTTATTAATCCATTTTACTTTTGAAGGCCCCCACTCTTCAGAATACAATTCGAATTCATTTTCAAATGTATTATCCTTGATTAAGTAGATAGCAAACCCATTCGGACTATAGCCTGCTTCAAGATCCATATTATAAGAAATAAATCGTTTCTTATCTGGAGACAAAACAATTTGACCGGGCACTATGGTTTGTTCTCCTGTCTTTTTGTTAATTAGGCAATACTCTTCACCTTCATAATATTGGATCATAACCAAATATGCATCTATACTTTTCAAGTAATCTTCAAAGAAATAAGTTGCATAGTTTTCCGCATCTTCCGGATTATCTGTATTCTTTAAAACAACGTCTTTCCCGTTATTCGTTTTAAGTAGCAGATTTTTATTCTCTCTTTTTACGAGATCTTTATATTTAGCGATATGAGCATGCTCATCATTTTGATCTTCTTGCTGCATCTCTTGTTGGACAAATGGAGTTCGAGCAGA
>X396_Morelets_crocodile__coassemble_31_pt1 | contig 21141 bp, 17 predicted proteins | sample X396_Morelets_crocodile__metabat2_low_PE_001 | metagenome-assembled genome bin X396_Morelets_crocodile | reverse complement strand
GTTCAACAGAAGTCCGCAAGTACAGTACAACTATAAACTCGACAATGTACGATTTATCGGTGCTGCCTTGTATCAGATGCAGTTTGCATCTTCGGGCCCTGATGGCAAGTTGAAGGAGTATCAAAAGAATAATGTGCTTCCTGAACTTTACGGTGGCGTAGAGTATAAATACAAAGAGTGGACCGTAGGTGGGGGTGCTGAGTTTAAACGTATTCGCCCACGTACCGAAGCTACTGTAGGGGATAAAACCTACAAAGTATCGGAGTATAATTCGTCTGCATCGTTTAATGTATATGGTCGCTTCAAAAAAGGAGACTGGAACGTTGCTGCTAAAACAGTATACGGACAGAATCTTAGCGATATGTGTATGCTTGGTGGTTACGGCGTTACTTCGATCTCTCCTGAAAATGGTGAGGCTAAGTATGTGAACTTTAATAACTCTACATCTTGGTTGAATATCGTTTGGGGTAAGAAGTATCAAGTGGGTACTTTCTTGGGTTATTCTAAAAACCTTGGAACCAATAAGCCGCTTTTGAATACAAAAGATGTGTATGGTTCGGGTACAAACATCGATCAACTTTGTTCGGGTAGCTTGTATTTCGCAGCGAATATCTCGAACTTCAGAATGGGTGTAGAGTATTCGTATACCAATGCTGCTTATGGCAAAAACGACTTGGAGACAGGGAAAGTAAAAGATATTACAAACGTGGGCAACAACCGTGTGGCTGCGACTGTGATCTATAACTTTTGATTGAAAGACTGAAGGGTCTCATGATATAAAGAGCGAAGAAGCGATGGTGCTTCTTCGCTCTTTTTGCATAAAAAAAAGGAGCATTCATTGTGAATGCTCCTTTGCTGTATTGTTTGAAAGGGTTGTTCTTATAATCCGAACGCTTTCTTAACCTGATCTACATAGTCAAGTTTTTCCCATGTAAATAGTTCAACTTCACAAATAGTAGGCTCGTTTGAATAACGAGATGTGAATACTTTTGTTACCGTTTCAGGTTGACGACCCATGTGACCATAAGCTGCTGTTTCAAGATAGATTGGGTTACGAAGTTTCAATCTTTCTTCAATTGCTTTTGGACGCATGTCGAAGATTTCACCAACTAGCTTAGCGATTTCTCCGTCTGTCATTTTCACGTTGCTGCGACCGTATGTGTTTACGAAGATGTTCATAGGACGAGCTACTCCAATTGCATAAGCAACTTGTACAAGTACTTCGTCTGCAACACCTGCCGCAACAAGGTTTTTAGCGATGTGACGTGAAGCGTATGCTGCCGAACGGTCTACTTTCGATGGGTCTTTGCCCGAGAAAGCACCACCACCGTGCGCGCCTTTTCCTCCGTATGTGTCTACGATGATCTTGCGACCTGTAAGACCTGTGTCTCCGTGAGGACCACCGATTACGAATTTACCGGTTGGGTTTACGTGGTAGATGATTTGATCGTTGAACAATGCTTGGTATTGAGGATATTTAGCCTTAACACGTGGGATCAAGATTTCGATCATGTCTTGTCTGATCTTGTCTTGCATTGCTTTGTCTGCTTTAGCTTGCTCTGCAGCGTTTACTTTGGCAGGTTTTACAAATTCGTCGTGTTGTGTAGAGATTACGATTGTATCGATACGTAGTGGTGTGCCGTTGTCATCGTACTCAACTGTTACTTGCGATTTTGCATCAGGACGAAGGTAGGGCATAAGCTCGATTTCGTTCTTTCTGATGTTGGCAAGTTCAAGTAGTAACGCATGCGAAAGGTCTAGTGCCAATGGCATGTAGTTGTCGGTTTCGTTTGTTGCGTAACCAAACATCATACCTTGGTCGCCGGCTCCTTGTTCGTATGGATCTTCGCGTTCAACACCACGGTTGATATCGCCCGACTGCTCGTGGATTGCCGAGAATACACCACATGATTTAGCTTCAAACTGGTATTCGCTTTTTGTGTAGCCAATACGTTCGATCACGGTACGTGCAATTTCCGGAACATCAACGTAAGCAGAAGATTTAACTTCTCCAGCCAAGACAACCTGTCCGGTTGTAACAAGGGTTTCGCAAGCAACTTTAGAACTCTTGTCATAGGCAAGAAATTCGTCAAGCAAAGCATCCGAGATTTGATCGGCTACTTTATCGGGGTGCCCTTCAGACACCGATTCGGAGGTAAATAAATAACTCATAAATATAGGTTTAATCAATTGTCAAATGAATTGACGAGAAAAGAAGTGTGTGGAATGCAATGGGGAGAAAAAATAAAATTTAGCATTTTTTTCCGTGGTTGCAAGCATACAAATCTATCCACATCTTTAATTGATACAAAGGTAGAACATTTTTTTTGTTCTAGACAAATGTATTGTTTAAATTATCATTTAATCTGGTTTCCAGATTCTTAATTGTTGTTTTTAGCACGGGATGCACAAGTTCAGGTGCAATTTCTGCTAGCGGAGTAAGCACAAATAAGCGTTCTTGCATCAATGGATGCGGTATCTTGAGGTCCTCTTGCGAAAGAATTAAATCGTCGTATAATAGGATATCGATGTCGATGATTCGATCTGCATATCCATCGCCGGTGGATTTGGCCATTCGTCCAAGATCTCTTTCTATTACTTGTGTTGCCTCGAGTAGTTCTCGCGGAGTGAGCGTCGTCTCAATGGCTAACGCTACATTAATGAAGGCATTTGTAGACTCAAATCCCCAAGGTTCGGTTTCTAGAAAAGAAGAAAGGGTGGCAACAGTGCCCACCCTTTCGTTTAGCAGGTTTATGGCCTGCATGATATTTCTTTGTCTATCGCCGATGTTTGTACCCAAACTTAAATAGACTGTATGTTGCATAAGCTGATTAGTCAACAATTAGCATTGCGTCTCCGTATGCACCGAAACGATATCCTTCTTTCACGGCTACTTCGTATGCATTCATCACGTGGTCGTATCCGCCAAATGAAGCTGTCATCATCAACAGTGTTGAAAGTGGCATGTGGAAATTGGTTACCATGGTGTTTGCAACACTAAATTCGTATGGAGGGAAGATAAACTTGTTGGTCCAACCGTCGTACTCTTTCAAGTGTCCGTCTGTACTAACAGCTGTTTCTACTGCACGCATAACAGAGGTTCCAACCGCACAAATCTTTTTGTTGCTGTCTTTTGCTTTGTTTACGATGTCAACTGTTTCGCCTTTGATGGTCATTTGTTCAGAGTCCATCTTATGTTTGGTTAGGTCTTCTACGTCGATTTCGCGGAAGTTACCCAAGCCTGAGTGCAACGTAAGGTAGGCAAAGCGACAGTCTCTGATCTCTAGACGTTTCATTAATTCACGGCTAAAGTGTAGTGCCGCAGCCGGTGCTACAACAGCTCCTTCGTTCTTTGCAAAGATGTTTTGATATCTGTGCTCATCGTCTTCTTCTACCGGTCTGTCAATGTATTTTGGCAGTGGAGTTTCGCCCAATGAGTATAGTGTTTCTTTGAACTCTTCGTGGCTTCCATCGAAAAGGAAACGAAGTGTACGTCCGCGAGAAGTTGTATTGTCGATAACCTCTGCTACCAAAGAATCGTCTTCACCGAAGTAAAGTTTGTTGCCGATACGGATTTTACGAGCAGGATCTACCAATACGTCCCAAAGGCGTAGTTCTTGATTTAGTTCGCGAAGAAGAAAAACTTCGATCTTAGCACCTGTTTTTTCTTTATTACCATACAAGCGAGCCGGAAATACACGTGTGTCATTAAAAATAAACACATCATCTTCACCAAAGTAGTCAAGAATGTCTTTGAATACTTTGTGTTCGATTTCACCTGTATTGCGGTGCAACACCATCAAACGCGATTCATCCCTGTTTTTCTCAGGATGAAGTGCAATAAGCTCTGTAGGTAGAGCAAATTTAAATTTTGAAAGCTTCATAACGATTGAGGTTTTTATTTATTTTCTTCTGACTCAATATTGTTTAGAAAAGTATCTATGTCTTCAGGACTCATGCACATATCAAGTGTAACGTCTCCAATTCTGGTACGTTCCAACCCGATTAGATGTCCTCCTGAATTTAAAGCCAAGCCAATGTCTCTTGCTAATGCTCTGATGTATGTACCTTTGCTACATACAACCCTGATCTTAATGACCGGCATAGAGTAGTCGAGTAGTTCTATTTCATCTATTACAAGGGTTTTGGCTTTAAGTTCTACTTCTTGTCCACTTCGGGCAAGATCGTAAGCTCTTTCACCATTTACTTTGCAAGCAGAGTAAACCGGTGGAACTTGTTCTATTGTTCCAACAAAGTTGTTTAGAACTTGTTCAACAAGATCTCTTGATATATGCTCTGTAGGATATGTTCCATCCACCTCTGTTTCAAGATCGAAAGAAGGTGTAGTTTCGCCAAGCTTTATGGTTGCTACGTATTCTTTTGTTTGATATTGAAACTCCTCAATTCGCTTTGTCGCTTTCCCGGTACAAATAATTAATACGCCTGTCGCAAGCGGGTCTAATGTACCGGCATGTCCTACTTTTATTTTCTTAATCTTAAGTTTTCTAGATAATTTATACCTAATCTTAGACACCATATTAAATGAAGTCCAGTGAAGAGGCTTGTTGAAATAGAGTACTTCTCCTTCTATAAAGTTCATTCTAACTATTGAGTTGTTCAAAAAATTGAGAATATTATTGAAAGTAATCCCGCTACAACACAATAGTATGCAAAGTAGATCAGTTTACCTTTCTTTACGATGTTAATCATCCACTTACAAGCCAATGCTCCTGTTATAAACGCGGCAAAGAACCCGGTAAGTAGTGCTGTTAAAGAGATTCCGGATTGCTCAAGAGAGAATCCTCCTTTCATTAAATCAAGTAATGCTTCTCCTAAGATAGGAGGGATCACCATCAAAAATGAGAATTTGGCAACGCTTTCCTTTTTGTCTCCCAAAAGGATACCCGTTGCAATGGTTGAGCCCGATCTTGAAAGACCCGGCATTACCGCACAAGCTTGTGCAAGTCCGATGATAATCGCATCTTTAAATGAAATATCATCTTTTACGCGCGGACGTGCATAGTATGAAAATGCCAAAAGAGTTGCGGTGATCAAAAGCATAATCCCAACAACCAATAGTCCGCTTCCGAAGATAGCTTCCACTTGGTCTTTGAAGAGTAGCCCTACGATTCCAACCGGAATCATGGATAGTGCAATCTTCGCCGCATATTTAGTTTCTTCGTTCCATTTGAACTGGAACAAACCTTTTAATATGGCTACAATTTCTTTGTGTAATACAACAATCGTACTTAATACAGTTGCTGCATGTACGGCTACGGCAAAAGTAAGATTCTCTTCGCCGCTCATTTGAAAAATATAACTTCCAATGGTTAAGTGTCCGCTACTGCTGACAGGTAAGAACTCAGTTAATCCTTGTACGATACCTAAGATAAGGGCTTCAAATACATCCATAAATTTTATTCTGTTATTTTAGTTGGTCGGTTAAAGACAATTGCAAAGATCATTAGAACAAAACCGATCAATGTAGTAACAGGTGCAATAACAATACGTCTGGTATCGAAGATTGCAGGATTGAATGATGTTTCATCGGCAGATCCACCTCCCGACATCAATAAAAAGCCAATAACTATTAGTACCACGGATACAGCCATTAGTACAAAGTTTGTTTTTCCGAGGGCGAAATTTGTATTAGACATTGTCGCTTGTTTTAGATATAATATAATTTATCGAATTTCATCTTTATATATTTATTCACGGCACACCACGTTGCAATGGTGGTGAGTAACATTCCGGCTCCTAGCACAATGATTGCAGTTTCAATGAGCAGCTCGGGTGTTAACACTCCTTGAAGCCCGGGGATTTCTATATTTGCATAATAAAGAGCTCCCGCAAGCATCGCTAATGCAAGCAAGCCTGCCATAAATCCACTTGCGAGGTTTTGCCTGATAAAAGGACGACGAATGAATCCCGGCGTTGCTCCTACAAGTTTCATTGTATGGATGAGAAATCTTTTGGAATAAATATGAAGTCTGATTGTATTATTGATGAGTGCAAAGGAAATGATGGAAAGAATGGCTGCGAGTCCTAAGAGTATAATTCCCACTCGTTTTACATTCTCATTCACGATTTGCATCATATCTTTTCGATAAAGAAGATCTTCGATTTGCGTATCAGTCTTAATTTGTCGTTCGATAACGGCTAAACTGTCCGGATTTGCATATTCGGAGTTTAACTTGATTTCGATGGTTGAAGACAACGGATTGAACCCTAAGAAAGTTTCCGGGTTTTCTCCGATTTCAGCTTCAAGCTCTTTGGCTGCCTGTTCTTTGGATATGAAAAGAGTAGACTTGACAAAATCTTCTTTAGCCAATCGTTTTTGAAGGCGGTCAATATCTGCTTGCTTTGCATTCTCTTTGAGAACGATCGAAAAAGAAATACTCTCTTTTACATATGAAGATAAGGTGTCTCCAATTCTAGCGAGAAGGAATATTGAACCTAGAAGAAACAACACCAATGCCACACTGAACATAGATGTCAGTCTGGAGTTGAAAAACGAGGTTGATTTAATCTTTTTATTTTCAGTCATCAGACGCCTTCTTAAGATGATAAATTAAAATGGAGATATGCTAAGGGTGCATATCTCCCAATTTCTTCGCAAATAAAATATTATTTCTTGAATTTGCTCTTTTGTTTAGTTTAATTTAACTGTTATTCAACGGGCTCTCCAAACAGGGTTGCGCTAGATGCATTGTTAATGGTAACCATAACTTTATCACCAGCGCGGTAGTTCTTTTTATCAAAGATGACAACTTTGTTTTGAGAGGTACGGCCAAATAGCTGTTCTCTAGAACGTTTAGAGAAACCTTCTACAAGAACTTCAAAAGTTTTGCCGATGTCTCTTTTGTTACTAGTTTCCGATAATTCAAGTTGAAGACTGATCATTCGGTTTAGACGATCAATTTTCACGTCTTCCGGAACGTCATCCACTAGATGTTTGGCTGCATACGTGCCCGGACGTTCTGAATATTTAAACATGAAGGCAGAGTCATAACCAACTTCTCTCATAAGGGATAGTGTGTCTTGAAACTCTTCTTCTGTCTCAGAGTGGAACCCACAAAATAGGTCGGTCGAGATAGCACAGTCTGGAAGAATTCGTTTGATCGCAGCAATACGCTCCAAGTACCATTCTCTGGTGTACTTACGATTCATAACGTCCAAAATGCGCGAGTTTCCGGATTGAGCCGGTAAGTGAATCATTTTGCAAAGATTATCGTACTTCGAAATCACATGAAGGGTTTCGTCGCACATATCTTTAGGGTGTGAGGTGGTAAATCTAATTCGCATTTCAGGAGCTTCTTCAGCAACCAATTGAAGAAGTTTTGGGAAGTTGATGGTTTCTCCATCTCTTTCAAAAGAGTAAGAATTTACATTTTGACCTAGAAGAGTAACTTCTCTGAACCCTTTTTCTTTCAAATCGCGTAGTTCGTTTAAGATGCTTTCTACGTCGCGGCTACGTTCTCTACCTCTGGTGTAAGGTACAATACAATAGGTGCAGAAGTTGTTACATCCACGCATAATTGAAATAAAGCCCGAGATTTTAACGCCACTTAATTTCAAAGGAATCACATCCTTGTAGGTTTCTTGCGTAGAGAGTTCTACGTTAATGGCTTTTTCTCCGGTCTCCACAGCACCTACCAGATTGGGAAGATCCATGTATGCGTCTGGACCAACAACCAGGTCAACGCCGTGTTTGTCAATTAGTTCATCTTTTACGCGCTCGGCCATACAGCCCAAAACACCTACGATCAAGTTTCTTTTCTTTTTACGTAGCGATTGGAAATATTGAAGACGAGAGATGATTTTTTGTTCGGCATTATCACGAACCGAACATGTGTTTACAAAGATAGCATCCGCATCTTTAATCTCGTCAGTTACAACATAGTCGTCCATTTGCATCACAGAGGCAACGACCTCGCTATCTGCAACATTCATTTGGCAACCATACGTCTCGATAAATAGCTTCTTTTCTACTACTTCAGTTGCAGATTTAAAGTCCGCTCCTTGCTTACAATCTTTCATGTTGTGTTCTTAAAAAGTTAAAAATTTATTTCTGTTGTTTATTTTACTGTCAAATTGTTTGTTCAGTAAAGAAACCTAGTTTATATTTGCTTCGAAAAAATAAAATTTTTTCATAGTTAAGGTTTTGGTTAAAATGAGTTGAGGGTGGCTGTGAAGTTACCCTCGCTTTACTTTTATACTTCTGTAAAAGAGTTGTGAATTAAAATTATTCTTTTACATTTGGGGTGCAAATGTAATAAAGTTATGGATAGTCTAGGTGATTGGCTTTATATAGTTTTAATTGTTTTAGGAGGAATTGTAAGTTTCTTAGCAGAAAATAAGAAAAAGAAAGAAGCAAAAACTCCTAAGCCATCTGTTAAGCCTGCAGATGAACCTCGCGCTACTGAATGGGAAATATTCCAAGAATTGTCCCGTCCTAAACGATCTTACCGTAAGGTTGATACCACCAACACGGTAACAAACTCTTCTTCTATTTTTTCAAGCAACCAACGAGACTCTACACTCGAGGAAAAAGCAATGAGGTCTGATAAAGACACATTACTCCGTCGTGATACCACTCAAGATATAACAGAAGCAGATGATGAAGATGTGGTAAGCATCGAGTTGTCTAATGCAGAAGAATTGCGAAAAGCAGTTATTTACTCTGAAATATTAAAGAGAAAAGAGTATTGAATAAATATATTTCTATTTTTGCTTACAATTTGATCTGAAAGAACACACGTTTTATTTTAAATGTAAAGAAATATGGCATTGAAGTTTATTACTGCTGAAGAAGCTGCATCGTATATTAATCATAACGATAATGTAGGATTCAGTGGATTTACAGCAGCCGGTTGTCCGAAAGCTGTCCCTGCGGCTTTAGCTAAAAGAGCAATTGAAGAACATGAAAAAGGTAATCCTTTTCAAATCGGTATGTTTACCGGAGCATCTACAGGGGATGCAATCGACGGAAATCTTGCAAGAGCGAATGCAATTAAGTTTCGTACACCTTATCAATCGAATGGCGATTTACGTAAATCATTAAATGCCCATGATGCAGCATACTTCGATATGCACTTGTCTCAGTTGGCACAAGAGTTGCGTTATGGTTTCTATGGTAAAGTGAATGTTGCAATTGTAGAAGCAGCAGATGTAACAGAAGATGGTGAGATTGTGCCTACTTGTGGAGTTGGTATTATCCCAACGGTTTGCAAGTTGGCAGATAAGATTATCGTCGAATTAAACTCATGTCATCCGAAAGCAATCAGAGGAATGCATGATATCTATGAGCCTCTGGATCCGCCTTTAAGAAGAGAAATTCCAATCTATAAAACATCAGACCGTATTGGTAGTGCATGTGTAAAAGTAGATCCGTCTAAAATTATTGGTGTTGTAGAAACAAGCCTTCCAAATGAAGGCGGAAGTTTTGCTCCACTCGATGATATCACTCTAGGTATTGGTAATAATGTAGCAAACTTCTTGGCATCAGAGATGAAAGCCGGTCGTATACCTGCGGGCTTTTTACCATTACAGTCGGGAGTAGGAAACGTGGCAAATGCCGTGTTAGCAGCTTTGGGCAACAATAAAGATATTCCTGCTTTTGAAGTATATACAGAGGTAATCCAAGACGCTGTAATTACGTTGATGAAAGAAGGTCGCGTTAAGTTTGCCAGCGGTTGCTCATTGACCGTAAGTAATCCGGTGATCGAAGAGATCTACGCAAACCTTGATTTCTTCAAAGACAAAGTATTGTTGCGTCCACAAGAGATCTCAAACAATCCGGAGATTGTACGTCGTTTAGGACTTATTACAATCAACACGGCACTTGAAGCAGACATCTTCGGAAATATCAACTCAACACACGTGTTGGGAACTAAGATGATGAACGGAATCGGAGGTTCGGGCGACTTTACCCGCAACGCCTATCTTTCGATGTATACAACACCATCGATTGCAAAAGATGGAAAGATCAGTTCGTTTGTTCCAATGGTATCTCACGTAGACCATTCAGAGCACTCTGTTAAGGTGATCGTAACCGAGCAAGGTGTAGCCGATTTGCGTGGTAAATCACCAATTCAACGTGCTGAAGCAATTATTGAGAACTGCGTTCACCCTCAATACAAACAACTTCTTTGGGATTATATGAAGTTGGGCGTAAAAGGACATACACCTCAATGTTTGGATGCATCATTTGCTTTCCACAAAGCATTTGCTGACACCGGAGATATGAGAAATGTAGATTGGTCTATTTACAAATAAAAATTAGATATCCCCGATAAAATATAAGGTCGCTTCTAAAACAAAGAAGCGGCCTTTTTTCTTTATGTATAAGAGTGTTTGTTATTTCTATTTCAATCACATAATACGGGGTAAAGAGTGAAACGTTTCTTACATTATTTGGTAGAAGGCTTTTTGCGAATCAGCGGTAGTGTAACCAGTTTGGTCATTATCTTGATTATTTTGTTTCTTTTTAAAGAGGCATTTGGTTTGTTCAACGAACCTGTTGTGCAAAAAGGATATTTGCTGGTTGTCAATAAAGACAATCCGATCTCACGACTGAAACCTGAACAAATCAAAAGTATTTTTGATCAGGATATAACCAACTGGAACGAAGTAGGAGACTACAATAGTCCCATTCATGCCGTACGCTTTTCTGCATTGATAAAAGGTGTAGAAGCAGAAGATTTAGAAAAGAATCCCAATTTAGTTGCCGCACGAATTGATTCGGTTCTTGCAACAAAAGGAACCATTCTTTATGTTCCCCAAAAGTATTTACCATCCGACAATTTAGGGAAGATACTGAATGAAGGAACCATTACTCCGGCCGATTTCTTTGGATCCAAAGAGTGGTATCCAACGGCCACACCAACTCCAATTTTCGGACTTATCCCTCTATTGTTAGGGACACTAATGGTCAGTTTTGGCGCAATCGTTATCGCGTTGCCATTAGGCATTGCCGTAGCTATTTTTATGGCAGAGATTGCATCTGTTAAACTTCGAAATATAGTAAAACCGGTAATTGAACTGCTTGCCGGGATTCCATCAGTCGTTTATGGATTCTTCGGTCTTGTCGTTTTAGTCCCTTTGATCCAGACTGTTTTTAATCTCCCTGTAGGAGAAACGGCTTTAGCGGGAAGTATCATCCTTGCAATTATGGCTCTGCCCACCATTATAACCGTAGCGGAAGATGCAATTCGGAATACACCAATGGCAATGAAAGAAGCGAGTCTCGCCCTAGGTGCAACTCATTGGCAGACGATCTACAAAGTAGTTCTCCCTTATGCAAAATCGGGAATAGCCTCGGCTGCCGTATTAGGTATTGGACGAGCTATCGGTGAAACCATGGCTGTGCTGATGGTTACGGGCAATGCCGCAATCATTCCGACTACATTCTTTGAACCCGTGCGTACCATTCCGGCTACTATCGCTGCAGAGCTGGGTGAAGCACCCAAAGGAGGAGCCCACTATGAAGCCTTATTTATGCTCGGGGTAGTTTTATTCCTCATCACTTTGTTGCTCAGTCTTTACGTTGAATATATTGTAAATCGAAAAAAATAACGAGCTATGAATGTGGATTTACAAACCGAAGAGAGTCGGAAAACCGCTACACAGCGCTTGGCATTTGGCCTATTTGCTGTATTAAGTGTCGGTGTCGTAGTCATTCTTTTTGTTATACTTGGATTCATTATCTACAAAGGAGGAAAAGTCCTTTCTTGGGATTTTATAACCGAATTTCCAAAAAATGGGATGACAACCGGAGGGATTTATCCTGCCATCATCGGAACACTTTACTTGGTAGCAGGAAGCAGTTTGGTAAGTTTTCCGATTGGTATATTATCGGGGATTTACATGAACGAGTATGCGACAAACGGCAAATTAATCAAGTTTGTACGAATCATGACCAACAACCTCAGTGGAGTTCCCTCCATTGTATTTGGATTGTTTGGGATGGCACTATTTGTAAACTACTTTAAGTTTGGTGATTCCATATTGGCCGGGTCTTTGACATTAGGTCTCCTTTCTGTGCCACTAATCATTCGAACCACCGAAGAAGCCTTGAAATCAATTGATAATAACTTTCGATATGCGAGCTTAGCACTCGGAGCCACAAAGCTTCAGACGATATTTCGCGTGTTATTACCCATTGCAATGCCCAATATTATTACCGGGTTGATCCTTTCTATCGGAAGAGTCGCAGGAGAAACAGCACCGATCTTGTTTACGTGTGCAGCCTACTACTTGCCAAAGCTACCGGGTAGTATAATGGATCAATGTATGGCTTTGCCTTACCACTTGTATGTAGTATCGACTAGTGGTACCAACATCGAAGCATCTCGCGAAGTGGCATATGGAACCGCGTTGGTATTGATTCTATTTGTGCTAATAATAAATGTATTGGCGCATCTTTTACGCGTTTATTTAGGAAAGAAAGTAAAAATGAGATAATCAGATAATATGGTAAAGATTGATGCACAACATGTCGATTTCTATTATGGAGATTTCCATGCATTGAAAAACATCTCAATGGAGATAGAGGAGAATACCTGCGTAGCTTTTATTGGACCTTCGGGATGTGGAAAATCAACCTTTCTTCGCCTTTTCAACCGGATGAATGATCTCATCCCCAACACACGTATGGAAGGACAGATTCAGATCGACGGGCAAGATATTTATGCAAAGAATGTTCAAGTTGATATCCTGCGAAAGAAAGTGGGGATGGTATTCCAGAAACCCAATCCTTTCCCAAAATCAATTTTCGAGAACGTGGCGTACGGCCTTAGGGTTAATGGTGTAAAGGATAAGAAATACATCGAAGAGAAGGTTGAGTTTTCGCTCAAGCAAGCGGCACTTTGGGAAGAAGTAAAAGATAAGCTCAAAAAATCGGCCTTTGATCTTTCGGGTGGGCAGCAACAACGTTTGTGTATTGCCCGCGCTTTGGCAATCTCTCCGTCTGTGATATTGATGGACGAGCCGGCATCTGCGCTTGATCCCATCTCCACAACAAAGATCGAAGACTTAATTTACACCTTGAAGAAAGAGTATACCATTGTTATCGTGACGCATAGCATGCAGCAAGCGGCCCGTGTTTCGGATAAAACCGGATACTTTTACCTCGGAGAATTAATCGAATACGACGATACGCGAAAAATATTTACGAAGCCGGAAAAAGAGTCGACACAGAACTATATAACCGGAAGATTCGGTTAATTTAGAAGCATGCTAATTATAAAACAAATACTACGATGAAGATTATAGAACATGAATTGGCCGAGTTGAAGAAGAATATCGGAGAAATGTGGGATTTGGTACACAAGCAAATATCGCGAGCTTCCGAGGCTTTACTAACCAATAACAAAGATCTTGCTCACGAAGTCTTGGCGATGGAGCGTCGTGTCAATGCCTATGAATTGAAAATAGATAGCGATTGTGAAGACGTTATTGCTTTGTATGCGCCAGTAGCTGTAGACCTTCGCTTTGTGTTGGCCGTTTTGAAGGTAAACACCAATCTTGAGCGTCTTGGCGATTTTGCGGAAGGAATAGCACGCTTTGTCGTAAGGCATTCCGACCACGGAGCAATGGAGCAAGAGATGATTGAAAAGACACGGTTGAGAGAGATGATCGGCACGGTTTTAGAAATGTTTGAACTTACCAAGCAAGCAATGGAACAAGAGAATACTGATCTTGCCACCAAGGTGTTTAGTAAAGACAATATCGTTGATGAAATCAATATCAGTTCGATCGAGATCTTAAACAACTACATACAGAAAGACCCATCTTTAGGACTTACAGCCCTTTATTTGGTCGGAGTTATCCGAAAGCTCGAGCGCTTTGGCGATCATTGTACCAACATTGCAGAAGAGATCATTTTCTATGTAGACGCAAAAGTGTTGAAGCATAAAGGAAAGAAATACAATTCGCCCGACCTTGTAGAGGAAAAACCACAAGAAGAAGGAGCGAAGCAAGCATAAAAAAACCGGGAACAAATAGAGTGTTGTTCCCGGTTTTTTTGTTTAAAACTGCTGCATGTCCACCAGTTTCTTATAGTATCCGTCTAGTTCGATCAAATCTTCGTGTTTGCCTCGCTCTACGATATGCCCTTCGTGCATTACGCAGATTTCATCCGCGCTTCGAATCGTTGATAAGCGGTGCGCAATTACGATGGTTGTTCTGTTGCGCATCAAGTTCTCCAATGCCTCTTGTACCAAGCGTTCCGATTCGGTATCCAAAGCAGAAGTAGCTTCATCCAGAATTAAGATCGCCGGATTTTTCAAGATCGCACGCGCAATACTGATACGCTGTCTTTGTCCACCCGAAAGCTTACCACCACGGTCTCCGATATTCGAATCGTAACCTTGGTCGGTTGCCATGATAAACTCATGAGCATTTGCAATTTTTGCAGCTTCGATCACTTGCTCCATGGTTGCGTTCTCTACCCCAAAAGTAATGTTGTTGTAGAACGAATCATTAAACAAGATCGCCTCTTGATTCACATTCCCCATCAGCGAGCGTAAATCGTGTAGGGTTGCGTCCTTAATATCTACATTGTCGATTGAGATTACACCTTCATTGATATCATAAAATCGAGGAAGAAGATCCACCATTGTAGACTTACCAGAACCCGATTGTCCTACAAGCGCCACTGTTTTACCTTTCGGGATCGTTAGATTTACCCCTTTAATAATCCAGTCGTTCTTATATTTAAACCAAATATCGCGGTATTCAATTTTATCATGAAACGCAATTGGTTTCGGTTGTACAGGATCAGAAATATTTGTTTCTGCCAATAGTATTTTATCAATACGCTCAATAGACGCAAGACCTTTTTGGATTGAGTAAACAGACTTTGAAAGTTGTTTTGCCGGCTCAATCAAGTTGAAGAAGATCACCAAATAGTAAATGAATACCGAAGCATCTATACTATTGTCATTGTTAATGATCAATGATCCACCATACCACAAAACGATAACAATCGTAATGGTTCCTAAGAACTCACTCATTGGGTGAGCAAGTTGCTGACGACGGAAAATACGCGTTGTTGTTCTTTTAAACTGTTCGTTGGTTTTAGCAAAGCGATTTTCGATTTTACGTTCGGCATTAAATGCTTTGATAATACGCAAACCACTCAGCGTTTCCTCTATTTGCGACATCAACTCTCCCCACTCATTTTGTCCTTGAATGGAGCGTTTCTTCAGCTTTTTACCTACTTTTCCCATGATATATCCCGATATAGGAAGCAGGATAAGAACGAATATGGTAAGTTTCCAGCTAATAATAATCATCCCAATCAAATAGATGAGAATCAGTAGCGGATTCTTTAGCAACATATCCAGCGAACTCATGATTGAGTTTTCCACTTCGTTTACGTCGCCCGAGATGCGCGCCATAATATCCCCTTTGCGTTCTTCCGAAAAGAATCCAAGAGGAAGCTCTAATATCTTTTTTTTTTTTTTTATTCGGATATCACGTACAATACCAGTACGGATAGGAATAAGATAATAACCTCCTAGGTAAGAAGTCCCGACTTTCAAGAATACCATGACAATCAGAAAAGCACCAAAGCAAAGTAATACGGTCGAAGGACCAAGGTTGGTCGTTGCTTCGGATACGAATGCCAGATAGTTGTTTTCGAGCGTATCTTTTATTTGACTCCAAGAGCTTTGAGAAAGATCGAAGTTCCACGGTTGATACGTGTAAACTTTCTGATCGATCTTAAATAGAATATTTAGAATCGGTATGATTGTAGCGTAAGCTGCAAGACTCAAGAATGCAGTCAGTACATTCATGAAAATACTCAGTGCTAAGTATTTTTTATAGGGCGGTACATATTCTTTGAGTACCCGAAAGAAATCGCTCATTCGTTGATAGAGGTTTAAATGATTAAGAGTAATTGCAAAAATGTGGTGCAAGTTACTCAATCTAAGAGAATATTTCAAGCACGTTTTCTTTGTTGTTAGTATTCGTTAGAAATCGAAGTTATTGTATTGTGACCTAACTATTCAGTTGAAAATACAAATAAGATAAGGCAAATAATGAACCATTAATATATGTTGTTAAGCATGCACCTTAATGTCTTATTAATCAAGTTTAGCTCTTGATTCGCATGTGTTGTATTAACTATCTTTGCAAAACGAATGGTTAATAAGTTACATGTTTGAATCAATATACCATTTCGTATTGAAAAACTTAAAGTATAGATATCATGAATTTTAAATTTCTTTTCGGACTAATGCTTTCTGCCTCGGTGCTGACAGCGCAAGAACAAGCGAAATGCCCGCTTACTGATTTTCAAGAATTGACAGACACTAAGCCTATTGACAATGCGGCTTGGGATAAATTCGGAAACAAAGTAGATATCAGTTGGGCTTCTACCGACGTGCGTTACAGCAAAACCAACGTTCCGCAAGTAAAACAAGCTAAAGTCGTGAATTTGACTGCTTGGAAAGGCGAACGTGTCAATGCGCAGGCATTGGTTTGGACCGGAAAGAATATTGAAGACATGACTGTGAAGGCTTCAGATCTTCGTGGCCCTTCGGGATCTATCATTCCTGCAAGCGCGATTAAGACCGACTTTGTACGCTACGTGATGACAGACCAGTTGAACAATGGCGGCGGAGGTTGCGGACATCGTCCCGATCCTACACAATTCGACTCTTCACTCGTTGCAGATATCATCGATGTTGTTAAAGTAAGAGATATCGCACAACGCACTACACAACCTGTATGGGTAAACGTTTGGGTTCCTGCCGATGTAAAAGCCGGTAACTACAAAGGAAACGTAACATTCTCAAGCAAAGAAACAGGAGATGTAACATTAGCGTTGGACGTAAAGGTGCTAAACAGAACATTACCGGCTCCTAGCGATTGGGCTTTCCATCTAGATTTGTGGCAAAACCCATTTTCAGAAGCACGCTATAACGATGTTCCATTGTGGAGCGAAGCGCACTTCGAAGCAATGCGCCCAACGATGCAAATGCTAGCCAACGCAGGTCAGAAAGTAATTACTACAACCTTGCTTCATAAAGCTTGGGGCGGACAAACCGAAGATTTCTTCGAAACGATGGTAACACGTACTAAGAAGCTCGACGGAACATGGGCATTCGACTATGCAGTCTTTGATAAATGGGTTGAGTTTATGATGTCGTTGGGTATCGACAAACAAATCAATTGTTATTCGTTGATTCCATGGAAACTTTCGTTCCAATACTTCGATCAAGCAACCAACAGTTTGCAATACATCGATACTAAGGTAGGAACACCTGAATACGATGCATACTGGAAACCATTTATTGCCGACTTTGCGAAGCACTTACGTGCAAAAGGCTGGTTTGATATTGCAGTAATGTCGATGGACGAAAGACCGGTTCCGGCTATGCAGGCTGCTATCAAAACGATCAAAGACGTAGAGCCTGAATTCAAGATCTCTCTAGCGGGTTGGTATCATCCGGAAATCGAATCCGACTTGTATGATTACTGTTTGGCCTATACCTTCAATGTGCCTGCCGAAACAAAAGCAGCACGTGAAAAAGCTGGAAAGAAAACAACTGTTTATACCTGCTGTACAGAATCGTTCCCGAACACATTCACATTCTCTGATCCTGCCGAATCTACTTGGTTGGGATGGCATGCGATGTCGGGCAACTACGACGGATATCTTCGTTGGGCTTACAACAGCTGGACAAAAGAACCGCTACAAGACTCACGTTTCCGCACATGGGCTGCCGGCGACTGTTACTTGGTTTATCCGAACGGACGCTCTTCGATTCGTTTCGAACGTATGATTGAAGGAATTCAAGATTATGAGAAAATGCGTATTTTGAAAGAAGAATTCAAAGCGAAGAATCAAACCGGTAAATTGAAACAACTCGACAAACTGGTATCTCAGTTTACGGTAGACGGAGCAGCAGGTGGCGATGCCGCAACAAAGATCAACAATGCGCGTAAAGCATTGAACCAATTCTAATCGTTTCGACGATACGGAATCACGATAAAACGCTAAAAACACTAACTACTTAATAGAATGAAGAAAAGCTATATTGTATTATTATCAGCTCTTTTAGGGTTCTCTTCTTGTAAAGAACAGAAGCCGGCCGATATTTTGATTGTACCGCAACCGGTGAGCGTTATCCCTGCTCAAGGTGTGTTTACCATCAAATCGTCTACTCCGATTCGCATCAGTGCCGATACGGAAGAGATGAGAAGCGTAGCCAATTACATCAATTTGTTGCTTTCAAAATCATTGGGCGGAAACATGCCGGTTGAGCTAGGTGTGGGTAAAGACGGGATCAACATCTCTACCGATGCCAATATGCCTGCCGAAGCATACAAGCTAGATGTAAAAGAAGGCGCCGTACAGATTACAGCCGGTTCGCCGCGTGCCGCATTCTATGCCGTGCAAACCTTGCGTCAGATGCTTCCTACTGCTATCGAAAAAGGAGAACAAGCATCATCATTTGTTGTAGCATGCGCTACAATCGAAGATGAGCCACGTTTTACGCACCGCGGTGCAATGCTCGACGTGGGCCGTCATATCTTTTCGGTAGACGAAGTGAAGACTTTCATCGACATGCTTGCGATGCACAAACTAAATACGTTTCACTGGCACTTGACAGAAGATCAAGGTTGGAGAATCGAGATCAAGAAGTATCCGGAGCTTACCAAAGTTGGTAGCATGCGTTCGGGTACCATCATCAGCGGTGGCGACAAGAAAGAGTACGATGATAAGCCATATGGCGGATTCTATACACAAGAAGAAGTTAAAGACATTGTTAAGTATGCACAGGATCGTTTCGTAACCATCATTCCGGAAATTGAAATGCCCGGTCACGGTGTTGCGGCGTTAGCTTCCTATCCATGGTTAGGTTGTACGGGTGGTCCTTACGAGGTACGTAAAGAGTGGGGCGTAGCTACCGAAGTATATTGCGTAGGCAGCGAACGCACATTTGAGTTCCTTCAAGACGTGCTTACCGAAGTGTTCGCCTTGTTTCCTTCTGAGTACATTCACATCGGCGGTGATGAGTGTCCGAAAGATGCTTGGAAGAAGTGTCCGAAATGTCAGAAACGTATTAGCGACAACAAGCTTAAAGACGAGTACGAACTACAAAGCTACGTGATCAAACGCATGGAGGCATTTATCAATGCAAACGGCAAGAAGATGATCGGATGGGATGAGATCCTGGAAGGCGGACTTGCTAAAACGGCTACGGTAATGTCATGGCAAGGTGTGCACGGCGGTATCGAAGCGGCACGTCATGGTAATGAAGTAATCATGTCGCCAAACTCACACGTTTACCTAGACTTCTATCAGTCGATGGATCGTGCAGCAGAACCAATCGCAATCGGCGGGTTTACCGACGTTGAAAAGGTATATAGCTATGAGCCTGTTCCTACTGAACTTACAGCCGACGAAGCGAAGCTGATCAGAGGTGTCCAAGGAAACATCTGGACCGAATACATGCCAACTTTCTCTCAAGTACAGTACATGGCGTTGCCTCGTATTGCTGCATTGGCCGAAGTTGCATGGACAAAACCGGAATTGAAGAAGTATAGTGAATTTGTAACGCGCGTAACACCGATGGTAGAACGTTACAAGAACCTTGGTTACAACTATGCAGATCATATTTTCTCTGTACGTGGAGAAGCAGTTCCTACCGAAGGAGCAAAAACATTGACACTAACATTGTCTTCTGTAACCAAAGGTGATATCCGTTACACAACAGACGGAAGCGAGCCAACAGCAACCTCTACGCTTTACACTGCACCGATCTCAGTTTCGGGCAACGAACAAGTAAGAGCACTTTGCTTTGTTGACGGACAACCGGCAGGTCGCGTGTATCGTCAAGATTTCTTTGTAAGCAAAGCTGCTTTCCAAGCTGCAGAGTTGCAAAGTAAAACCTCTACAGGTTACCACGCAAAAGGGATCGAAACCTTGACCGATGGTATCAAAGGAAAAGAAGCATTCAACGATGGGAAATGGATCGGAACACAGCAAGACGACGTAGTTGCCTTGATTGATTTCGGTACAGAGACTGCATTCAACACAGCAAAAGTGGGCGCGCTTCAAGAGATCAACTCTTGGATCATGATTCCGAATGCTGTAAAGGTGTATACCTCAAACGATGGTAAAGAGTTTGCGCTTGCAGGCGAACTAAACAACATTCCTACATTAGAAGGGATGATGAAGAACGGATTGAAACACCTGGAAGTAAAGTTTGACGAACAAAAAGCTCGCTTTGCTAAAGTGGTGGTAGAACGTTCGAAGTTCTTGCCGGAGCCCGACGGTTCTCAAAAGAGACCATCGTATTTGTTTGTAGACGAAGTAGAGATCTACTAATCTATTTATGATATATAGGAAAGGAGTCTTCTGTCATAGAAGACTCCTTCTTTTTTCGCCAAACTCAATCGCTATGATCTCCCTTATTTGTAAATGTGGAAATTAAACATGCTTTTTATAATGTTTGAATCGTTCGATGCCCATCAAACGATTTAAACTAAACGAAGAACGAATCGTCAGATGGCGACCTGACGATTCATTCTTCACTATAACAGAATCGTCAGGTCGGCATCTGACGATTCGAATGTTACATAGACTACTTGCGTTTTATTTGGACTTGTTTTTTAAACAATGTTAATAATATGGGTAGCTCATTAAACATCCGAACGTAGACATAGTCTATCTCATAAACTTAATTGAAAGATTAAACCATGAATCGATTTAAGAAACATCTCATGTTTATCCTCTTATTGGTGTCGGTAACGGCTATGGCGCAAAACAAAAGCGTAGAAATAACCGGTACTGTTATTGATAAAGAATTAAATGAACCTGTAGAGCAGGCCAATGTACGACTACTGAATGCCAAAGATAGTGCCTATGTAAAAGGTGCGGCTTCGGGCAAGAACGGATTTTTCTCTATTAAGACTGTGAAGCCGGGATCTTATATTGTACAGGTTAGTTATATTGGTTATACAACGGTAGATAAGAACTTACTTGTGACCGGTAAGAATGCAACGGTGAACGTAGGTAAGATAGAAATGTCTGACGAAGGGATCCTACTTTCCGAAGCCGTTGTGGTAGGTAAAGCGGCCGAAGTAGTGGTGCGCAACGATACGGTAGAGTACAACGCC
>X396_Morelets_crocodile__coassemble_30_pt1 | contig 21622 bp, 19 predicted proteins | sample X396_Morelets_crocodile__metabat2_low_PE_001 | metagenome-assembled genome bin X396_Morelets_crocodile | reverse complement strand
GTACCGCAGTCTTAGTCTCCAAACTCACTCGTTTCTTCGACAGTGTACCTTTATTACTAGATGCAATATTTATATATTCATCATTCACATTTAAATCCACTCCATACACCGAATCTTTAAGAAAAGCCTTTAAGGTTGCATTCTTATAGCTGTGACCTGCATTTACAAATTCGATTAAGTCGATATTTGCATTTACAAACGAATTGGGCAGTTGTAAGTCAAAACCTTTTCCTTTGATCTCGGCTTTAGCGATAATGATACCTAAAGAGTCTTTCGGAAGAAAACGTTTTAGATTGATTGTATCTATAGCAGCGTTCAAACTGTACATTTCCTGATGCGGATTAAACATCCCTTGTAAAGCGACTTTACCCCTACGCAAACGCAAAACAAGATCTCCCATCCAACTACCAGAATTCACTTTAATCAATCCATTCAAAGCAATATTACGCGGCACAGCAAACTGATTGCGCATCGAAGTATCCGGTAACAGTGCAGGAATAAAGGTCAGATCTGTTGCTTTGACATTCAGATTCATGCTTCCGCTTATTTGCTTGACATCATAAAGCTTAGAGAAAGCTCCTTTACCTTCTATATCTAGACATTCGGGCAATACTGCCGACAGGGTTATATTATTCAACTGTGCTAAAGTTCCACGAGCTGAGGAATTCAGAGTAATTGCTTCTGTATGATATCGATTATAAATATCTTTAGGAGGATTACCTGCAAAGAAGAACAAGTCTTGCATCCCCACTACACCTTTAAATGCATAATCAATAGCTGCATCAGCCTTCATATCAAATAAAGAAGAAGAGATCAACGCATTCCCCTTCAAGTAACTATATCCGGTTTTGAGATTCAAGTCCTCAATCTGCATGCGTGTAGAATCAATATTAATCCTACCGGTGAGCTCTTTTAATTCCAAGCCGGACTTCTCGGCAAAAGAGGCCTTGCTAATGTTAGCCTTTACAAGCATCCCACTATTAAAGACAGAGTCTGCTTGAAAAGAGATCTTATCCAGAACAATATCCGATGGATTGAATCCAACAACCGAGTCGGTCGTCGCTCCTATTTTATACGTAAAGCGATTATCTGTGAGTGCCAACTTGGTAGCCTTGATGGTCCAAGGAAGTGAAGCTGCCGTAGAATTGATTGTATCTGCTGCTTGAGAAACCGAATCAGAACTCATAAATATATTACATTCAGAGCCTTCTAGATAACCGGTTTCAATCGTAATATCTTGTTTTTGAAGATCGATCAATCCTTTTGTCAATTCAATCTTTGGCACTTTTGCTTTTACAGTTATATTAGACGGAATGTAATCCATCTCAAAAGTCACATCAAGAAGACCCAACTTATTGATATTTACGTTCCAAGCAGGAAGTACTGTGACAGCAGTATCCGGTTCAGTTCCCGCTTTATAACCAACATACTTTATCTGAGCATCTTTGAGCACAACTTCCGGTATCACTGCATCCATCGTACTCCAGTTTATACTATGAGCAGTAAGGAACAGCTCTCCCAAGTGCCCATTGAGAAGCATTGTCTGTGCAGAATCCGTATAGTTTACATATGCTTCATCAAGTTTAAGCTCATTTACCACTACAGATGTTTTCAACAAAGGGAGTAATGCGATCTGAGTCTGCAACTCTCCTGTATACAAAACTGTATCTGCCGCCGCATCTGTAATCAGAAGTTTCTGGAGAGCAAATCGAAGAGGAAACTTAATTCGTATTTTTTCGATATTGTAATGATAAGGAGTAGAAGCTTCTAAATAGCTTACTGCTTTTTCTTTTGCAAAATCCTGTACAAAAGGGATATACAAGAAAAATGGCAATACAAGTAACAATACGAGTATCGCTAATGCAAATCTAAAGGTATATTTTATAAGAATACGCATAATTTCATCTTTACAAAATAGAAACAACAGGCACGATTGCTTTGTTTGATATTTTTCAATAAAAAAAGGCATCCTTTTTGCGGATGCCTTTTAACAATATAGATATGAATCTAAATATTCTTATTATTTTGTAGAACCTTCAGCTGAACTATCTGTAGATTGTTGTGCTTCAGGCTGTGTACCATCTGAAGTGCCAAAGTTAGGCAAAGCAGTGCTAGGCGCAGCTGTAGAATTAATTTGTTGTTTCATTTCCGACTCAACACTTGCGTTACTACGCGGTACAAATGCTGCTGCCAAAATACAAAGTCCGATAAGAAGTGTCGAAAGCGTCCATGTAGCTTTTTCCAAGAAATCTGTAGTCTTTCTAACACCCATAATTTGGTTTGAAGAAGAGAAGCCTGAAGCCAAACCTCCACCTTTCGAATTTTGTACCAATACAATTAAGATCAGCAACAACGCAATGATCAAAATCAGAATCGAGATAAATACGTACATCTTTATAGCTTATTTTTACTGTTAATAATCAATTTCTCCAAGAAATGAATCTGGTCTGCAAAGTAAACATTTTTTTCGGGATATTTCAAACTTAGCTTTTTAATTATTTCCAGTGCTTTTTCATATCTTTTCTGTTTTATATAAATACGAGCCAGCGTTTCGGTAAAAAAGTCATCTTCTTGACTTTCTGGAACATCCTCTTGTTGCCCCTCATCCATTCTTGAATCGTCGACTTCTTCTTCCTCTTCTTCAAATGAAAATTTAAAGTTTGCTTCATCTGTCGAGATAAAAGAGTCGATCAAGTCCTGATGCTGCATCTTATTATCCACAACTTCAGAAGATTCACGCTCCGGCGTTTTATTTCCACCACTCCAAAACAGATAATCGTTTGAAACAGATGCAGCCAAGGCTTCATTTTCGAGCGATAATGTATTCGGTACCGGTACATTACGAGCCGTAAGAAAGTCTTCAATTAAAGTAAAACCTTCACGATCGTTTTGATTAAGCTGAGCAAGTTTGGGATATTGTAAAAAACGCTCTCCCTCAATGAGCATGAAGAGTTTACGTCGGTCTGTAATCCCCACAGCCAAACGCCTCAATTCATCTGCAAATGAAGGATCGTTGAGCAGACTCAAATTCTTTAAATAAAGCATCTTTACCACCTGAAAATAAGGAAACATCGACAGCAACTCCTTTAATTCGGGAAGTGTTTTAGCATTAAGTAAAGACGGAGTCTTTAATAAAGCGTAAAGTTCATTGGTTGTCATAAAGCCCTATTACCAGTTTCCGACAGTTGCGTTATAGATAAGCTCACAAAGCTCTTTATCAATCTCTCTCAACAACTCGTCTTGTACCGAATCGAGCGACTGTGAACTATCAAAATCACGATATGCTGAGAACGTTTGCTCAAAATCCTGATCCGGATTGTTTCGGTTTGTATATCGCACACGTACTTTTACAGTCAATCGGGTTACTGCTGCATAGGCATCTGCCTGTACATTTTGCGGCGTTAAATCATAACCAACGATCTCACCTTCCAACTCAATATCACCGTTATTAGGCACAAACGACAAACGCGTTTGTGTAGTAAAGATATCAATCAAAGCCTCAGAAAACATCTGAGACAAAGGAGGATATACCAACGGAGCTTGGTTAGGAAACTCTTTGATCGTGATTGTTTTAATCTTCGTGTAATCGATAGAAGCTCCATTAAACTTATACGAAATAGAGCAACCAGCAAGGATTACCAATGAGATCAGACATAAAATATATCTATTCATATTCAATTGCAACTAGTCGAGATTATATTCTTTAATTTTTCGATACAGGGTTCGTTCAGAGATCTTTAGATCATTTGCCGCATTTTTACGCTTTCCACCATGACGCTCCAATGCCTTCTTGATCATTTCCTTTTCAACATCCTCAAGAGAAAGAGATTCCTCTACATACTCTTCCGGCTCTTCGATCTGATGTATCGGTTGTGGATGAATTGTCGCGGGCGCATGATGTAAGTTTGTTTGTGCCGGCGTATAGCTTTGCTCCTGCGGAACAGCTACATTGCCCGACATGATCTCATGTACAAGCTTTTTCAACTCATTTACATCCTTTTTCATATCAAACAACACCTGATATAAAATCTCACGCTCGTTGTTAAACATCTTTTGATCTTCCTGCTTTGGAACTAAAACGGGTAGATGCGTCGATTCTGCCTCCGGCAAATATTTTCTTAATTCAAAAGCGGTAATCTCTCTATTGGGTTCAATTACGGAAATTCGTTCCGTAAGATTTTTCAATTCCCTCACATTGCCCGGCCAGCGATAAGCCATCAATGCTTCTTTTGCGTCGTCAGACAAACGCAGCGTTGGCATTCGATATTTTTCGGCACAATCTGCCGCAAACTTACGAAACAACAATACGATATCTTCACGTCTATCACGCAAGGGGGGCACCTGGATAGGCACCGTATTTAATCGATAGTATAAATCTTCTCTGAATTTACCCTCCTTCACGGCTTTCAACATATTTACATTGGTTGCAGCCACAATACGAACATTGGTTTTTAGTACTTTGGAAGAACCTACCTTGATAAACTCTCCCGACTCTAGAATACGCAGAAGTCGAGCTTGGGTAGGAACCGGAAGCTCCCCCACTTCATCTAGAAAGATCGTACCACCATCTGCTACTTCAAAGTATCCTTTTCGATCCGACAAAGCACCTGTAAAAGATCCTTTTTCGTGACCAAAAAGCTCTGAATCTATTGTTCCTTCGGGTATTGCACCGCAGTTTACGGCAATATATTGACCATGCTTACGTGCGCTATATTGATGTATAATTTGTGGGAATGTCTCTTTACCTACTCCACTTTCACCGGTAATTAAAACAGAAAGATCTGTTGCCGCAACCTGCAACGCCACTTCAATCGCTCTGTCTAATGCAGCATTATTACCAATAATGCCAAAGCGTTGCTTTACTTGTTTTGTATCAACTTTATTTACCATATCCGTTTTTCCTGTAAATCTTTCAGTTCAATATGACAAAACTACAAATCATTTTTCGAAATAAAGAATCGAAACCTGAGCTGCCTCTACTTTTTATACTTTTTACCCGCTAATTCGTATGTTTTATCTTTCAAAAATTGGCCAAAGGCTTTTACATCTTTGTACTGATCTTGCTCTTCGGGGGTAATCACTTCACCAAAGCGAATGTGAATCTCGTGTCCTTGCTTATTGTGAAATTCGTGGGCCAATCTGAGCGATCGCAAGCGCCAATCGATCAAATCCAAGAAATTGAAAAACCATGAATTAGAACCTGTAAAATACATCGGCACCACCGGTACACGAGCATTTTTGATTAGTTTCACAACCGTAGGTTGCCACTCCCTGTCTTCAATATGCGTTATTTTATTCTTCGAAACGGCACCGGCAGGAAAAAACCCAAGCGGATGCCCTTCCTTCAAATGCGCCATACATTGCTTTACGCCTGCTACACTGGAACGAGCCGATAGCTTTCCTCCTTGAAAAGGATTCACACCAATGAAGTAATCTTCCATACAGTCTACATTGCTCAAAAGCCAGTTTACCATCATTTTATAATCGTTTCGCTGCTGCCCCATGATACTAATAGCGGTAATACCATCCACATGCCCATAAGGGTGATTCGAAACAGTAATAAATGCACCTTCCGGTAAATTTTGCAAGGCTTCGGGATTATCAACAATTCTCTTAATCCCCAATCCATCTAATAAGTGATTGACAAAAGGCAATCCCACTAGGTGCTTAGAATCATCATATACACGGTTTGCTTTATCGACCCCGGCCACTTTCGACGCGATTTTCAACAATAGATCACCGTGCTTTCCTCTAAGCGCAGGATGTAACTTTTTTAAATCATCTGTACTAATTAATTTATCTTTCATGTTGTTATAGTAAACAAGAAGGTGCATTAGAGGCTAACACCTCTAACACACCTTCATGATATTTTATTATTATTGAATTAATCAATATAGTCCATTGTCTCTTCGCCAATGATTTTACGAAGCGTATTTTTCAACTTCACAGATTGGATAAACAAATCGTGTTCAGCAATGTGTTCGAAGTCGTGCATTGGGCTCTTGAAGTAGAATGACAACCAGCTTTGGATACCGCTAAAGCCACATCTTGCAGCTAAGTCAGTAAACAATACCAAGTCAAGACACAAAGGTGCAGCCAAGATAGAGTCACGGCAAAGGAAATCCACTTTCAATTGCATTGGATAACCCAACCAACCAAACAAGTCGATGTTGTCCCAACCTTCTTTGTTGTCTTTGCGAGGTGGATAATAGTTGATTCTTACTTTGTGGTAAACGTTACCATAAAGTTCTGGGTAAAGATCTGGTTGAAGGATGTTATCGATAACCGATAGTTTACTTTCTTCTTTAGTTTTGAAAGAACCCGGATCATCAAGAACTTCACCGTCTCTGTTACCAAGAATGTTTGTAGAGAACCATCCGCTCAATCCCAACATACGAGTTTTCAACATTGGAGAAAGAACTGTTTTCAACATGGTTTGACCTGTTTTGAAGTCTTTACCACAAATTGGAACATTGTTTTTCGCTGAAAGGTCCCAAATTGCAGGCATATCAACAGTCAAGTTTGGCGCACCGTTGATATATGCTACGTTTTCGCTCAATGCAGCGTAAGCATAAATCATAGATGGAGCGATCAAATCGCTGTTGTCTCTAAGACCTTGTTCAAATTTAGCCAAATCTTTGTGGATTTCTTCCATTTGCAAGAAAACTTCTGTACTACCACACCAGATCATTACCGCGCGGTCACAGTTGTTTGCTGCTTTGAAATCACGAATATCTTGACGTACTTGTTCTGCCAATTCCATTTTAGTAGGAGCAGCTTTTACCCAAGTACCATGTAAACGCTTCACGTAGTTTTGATCGAAAACAGCTTTCATTGGTTTAATTGACGAAAGCTCTTCTTTTACTTTATCAAGATCTTCTACTGTCAATACTTCTGCGTGTCTTGCAGCTTCGTAGATATTATCTTCGAAGATATCCCAACCGCCAAAAGCAATGTCATTAAGATCTGCCAAAGGTACTACATCTTTAATTTTAGGGAAACGGTTTTCTTCACGTTTTCCTAAACGCATAGTAGCCAACTGAGTGATAGAACCAATAGGTAGACCTACGCCTTTGCGTACAGCTAATGTACTTGCGATAAACGTAGAAACAACTGCGCCTCCAACACCTACAACAAGAACGCCAAGTTTACCTTTAGCTTCTTTGACTTGAATCTTTTCCATAATAAAACGTTTATATCTATATTATTTTATTTCGGCTGAATCAACAATATCAGTCGTGTTTATAAATTGAATACTTCTTTAAGGTCAGAAAAATTGGTAATCACAACATCTGCTGTTGCGCCTTCTTTCTCATCGCCCCAACCTTTTCCTTTCAGCCAAATGGTTTGGCAGCCGATTTGAGTTGCGGGTACAATATCTTTGGTATATGAGTCGCCAATCACGACTAGTTCTCCTGGTTTAAACTCAAACTTATTTACGCCTAATGCGAATATAGCAGCGTCTGGTTTACGAACACCTACTACGGCCGATTCTACAATCTCATCAAAGTAGCCATATAGCCCAAAGTCCTTCAATACTGTTTCAAGATTTCCATAAAAATTAGATACCATTACAATAGGATAGCGTTGTTTTAATTCCTCTAAAATAGGTATAGCAATCTTATGAACATCGCGAACAAAGGTATAACATAGATTGGAAATCGCAAGAGAATATTCAAAACTTTTGTTTTCGTTCACCAAAAAACCGTTTTCAACAAGCCAGTTAATTTGAATTTCCGTCTTCAATTTCAGTACATCTAAGAAGGTATGTTCAGGCTTAATGATCGGAACACGAGCCAATGTACGTTCGCCATGCACGTATGCATCACGAAAAACCTCGTATGAAACAGGCACTTTCACTTCTTGGTATGCTTTCCACAATACTTCAGCCCAGTGCATACCATTGCTGTCAATCGTACCACCGTAATCAAATATTATTCCCTTTATTTTATTTAAATCAAACATTTTCTTCAACATTTAATGGTGTTTCTTCCAATGCAGGCAAAGTGCTCGCATCGGGTTGTAATTTCATAATCATCATACCCAACGCAATCCAAAACAATTCGCGAATACGGGTGATGATACTTACGGAAAAGCCCAAATTGGCCGGTAAAGCAAGCAGCTTAAGTGCCAATATATATCCACCCTCTCGCGTACCCAACTGCATTGGCGAAAAGAACAAGATATTGGCAAAAAGAGATGAAAAAGCGACAACGATCACACTATCGATAAATGTGATATCGAAGCCCATTGCTTGCACTATAAAGTAAATCTCAAGACAACCCACTACGCGGGCCAACAACTCGAGTCCGAGCGAACTATAGAAGCGGCGTTTTTGATTACCATGCAAATGCGCAATCTGCTCGTCTATAATTTGCAACTTTTCTTCGTTGTTTTGGTAGAACTTCAATGCCCACTTCTTTACATAAGGCAACTTACGCAACAAGGTAAATACCTTTACGACCATTCCCTTTTTATAACCTTTAAAAAATAAGATCAGCAAAGCAAAGCATACGACAAATACCCCTACGAGTGTGCCGATCAGCCCCTCATCCATCGGAATGGTTATGGCTATAAGCAAAGCTGAAATCATCCAAAGCAAGAAGTGAGACACAACGTGCATCATCGAGTAAAGAATTACAGATGATGTCGCTTTGGTAGTTCCCACATATCTCTTCAACTCCAGAATGCGGTAAGGTTCGCCTCCCATCAAACCGACAGGGGTAGAACAGTTGATTGCATATCCGGTAATTGTAAGTTTCAGAATATATAAAAATGGTATGCGTTTCGCCTCTTCGCAATTGTTGCGAATAATCAAACGCCACGACAAGGCATTCAAGACATAAACTACCAACCATACCGCAAGAACGGCAAGAAACCACCATCCGGTATCTTCAATATTTTTCAAGATCGACTGCCAGCCAATATTAGCAACCATGATGCCAACGGCTAGGATCCCGATAGCGAAAAGAATATTATTTACTATCGCCGATTTTTTCACTTTGTTTCTCCTTCTAGTTTGCAGCTTAATTTGGCACAAAACCGTTCGTGTGTCATTTTCATGTAAATCAACATACCGTTAAGCACAGTTAGTTCAAATACAAAGTAAAGCCAAGGTTCATTTATCAATAGAGATACAAACAAAGCAATCACGCGTGTATTGAACGATAGCATATTTGTATACTTCATCAAAGGAAGACTATAGGTACGAAACTCTGTTCGAAACCATTCGGGAGCATTCTCTCCATATTTTTCATGGATAATCTGCATCATACGCTGCATTTTAGGAGTTTCCCCCTCTTGCACCTCTGTATATTTGATATAGAATGTATCAAACAACTTCGGAATAAAGTTGTCTTTCCAAGTCAGCGTTTCATATTTCTGCTTCAATTGCACCGAGTTTTCGAGCTCACTACCTGATTTTCCTTTCAAAAACAGCAAGTGTAAGTTGCGATAATAGTCGGCAAGAGCAGCCTGTTTACGGTGAGAAAGTCCGGCAGCCGCCGCCAAAACCCAAATCCACCATCCCCACTCGGGCATCAGCCTCAAGCAAATGGCCACATAAATGGTGATGAACCAAAAATCTCCACACAGCCCATCCAGAATACGACCTATCGGCGACTTTTTACCCGTCATTCGGGCAAGTTGGCCGTCGGCACTATCGTATGAGTTGGCCCACACCAAGAGAAACATCCCCAGGATATTGATTGCCAAATCGTTGAAATAAAAACAAATTCCGGCAGCAACACCGATAAAAATACCCAGTATCGTTACCGTATTGGGAGATATATTCAGTTTATCAAAAAACAATGCCCAACGATAACCGATGGGTCTGTAAAAATGAATATCTATAAATTCTTCCGTATCCATCGACTTAAGGGTCGACTCCAAAGAAGGTTTTGTTGTTTCTGTGCTCATTGGTTCTACGTTCGTTAGTTGACGTATTATTATAAACTATTTAGGATCACACTCTGAATACATTGTGCAATCATTGGTGCCGCCGTATCTCTACATGGAGCAAAACTAGGCCAGTCGTTAAAGTCGATAATACGTATTGTTCCATCTTCGGCCACCACACAGTCGCCTCCGTAAATGTGTACGCGCAACACTTGTGCAGCTTGCGTACAAATATCTTTCAAATAACTTTCGCTAAATTTATATCCACAGGCAATTCCGTTGATTTTCTCAAGTCCGAACTTACTGTGCTTGATATCACTTGGATAAAACCAAAAGAAATAATCGGTACCAACGACTCCGTAAAACTTGACAAGATCACCAACCAAGTGCTCGTTGATTACAGCTGTTTCGATACCACGCATCGCATATTGACGCAACACACTACGCGCTTCGTCGATAGAGCGAGCATACGTTACGTCTTCTTTTTGCACGGCATGGAAGTCGCCACGTTTGATCCAACAATCAGAAAAGCCCAGTTCTTCCAGATCGTGTGTAGATTCGAAGTTCGTCTTTTTGATTATAGATTCAGGGTGTGGCACATTGTTGGTCATCAACAATCGTGTCATCTTTTCGCGCGTACAGTTTTCGATCCCGAATCCGGAATTTACAACAACGGCACCATTTGATTCTAGCTGTTGAAGCTTTTTGATGCTTCTCCAGTCGCGAACCATATTAAAGATAAACTCTTCCTTGATATCCGAGTCTAAAAATTCGTCTTCGGTATACTCATTAACAACAAATCCTTTTTCACGCAAATATTGAGCCGACATATTGAATATGGCAGCATCATTATCGATATGATTGGGTGAAAACTGATTTGCTCTTTTAATACCTGCTATTTCGATTTTATTCATTTCAATTCTTTTTCATTAAGATCTCAAGAAAGCTTCGGCCTTCTCAATATCTTCTGCATGATCTACGTCTACAATTTTCGCAAATGGGAAAGCGGTAAGCTTTAATCCCTTTTCAGCAAGCAATCGCTGATAGTTTCGCATCCGATGTATATTATTATCCATTGCATCCTTCAATACCTCTATTGCTTTTGGAGTAAGGCAATAGATACCCCCAGAGATATATTTGCACGTCCCGTCATTTTGATCTAGGAAGTTCTCTATCAGGTTCTGGTTGTCAGTCTTGATGTACAAAGGCTTTTCGTCATCTATATAATCGGTTACTGCCATTACGCCTTCTTCTTTGTCTGCTTGCTCGCAGTAGGCAACATACTTGGCAAACTCGTCTTCTTTGAAAATCGTATCTACGGTAGTAAGGCAAAAGCGCTCGCCTTCGAGAAATTTGCTTAACTCAAAAAAGCTATGCATCGAACTTGGCGTAGACTTTACTACCAAATTGAAAGGTACACTCAGTTTTTTATTCTTTAAATGTTCTTGTACCTGTAGCATCTCTTCGTTTACAATTACCGTAATCGATGATGCATTATTCTTCTCAAATATATCAATTAGTCGATCTATCAATGCAACTCCGTTGAGTTTCACGAGAGGTTTAGGCAACTTAACACCTTCTTGAGCTAGCCTGGAACCTTCTCCGGCAGCTATTATAGCATAGTTCATATCTGTTAAACTCCTTTTTTCTTAGAGCTTGCAAATTTGTCAATTAATCTATGTATCACAAAAGTTTCAATTGAAATTAACACATATTTATCAACAGAAATCAACAAATTTGATACTTAAAGCCAAAAAACTACTCACATTTGTAATATCTGAGTAATATTTTCTTTGTATCGAAGTGTTGGTAAACTCTAATTCGAATATGTAACAAGAGACCCTATGAAAGTGTTGCAAAAATACAATAACTACACTTATTTATTGAAGTAAACCCCCGAGCACGAACCCTTTGCAACATGTAAATTATTTGCATTTTCAGCCATAAGCATTTTACTTCTCTATAATCGACGAATCGTCAGGTCGCCATCTGACGATTCGTTCATAGTGAAGAGTGAATCGTCAGGTCGCCACCTGACGATTTGATTGTCGTGAAGAATAAATTGTTTGATGCCCATCAAACGATTCTCTTTTCACTATATTCTCCGTTGTAAAAAACAAAAAGCCTTTGAGTTGCAAACCATGTTTTACCATGTCGCATCTCAAAGGCTTTCATATCTGATACGTAGTTATTATACGGTTGTCATTACGATATCTTCATTATCGTCTTTCGTAAGATCGAGTTTCACATTATCCGAACTTCTGTCGAAGTATTGTTTTCTCAACGGATTGGCTGTTGCTTCTCTGTAGCTTACACGATTACGGTAAATATCGAGTGCGGCGTAAAGTGCTTTTCTAAACGACTCTTCCGATGCGATATTCTGACCTACGATATCATAAGCGGTTCCGTGTGCAGGAGATGTACGCACGATTGATAATCCGGCTGTGAAGTTTACGCCATCTTCCATCGCAATGGTTTTGAATGCCGTAAGCCCTTGATCGTGATACATTGCCAATACACCGTCAAACTTATCATACGACGATGACCCGAAAAATCCGTCCGAAGCGTATGGTCCGAAAGCATAAATACCTTTCTTCTCTGCTTCTTTGATGGCCGGAATAATGATTTCCTCTTCTTCCGTTCCTAGCAATCCGTTTTCGCCGGCATGTGGATTAAGCGACAATACGGCAATGCGCGGACATTCGATACCAAAGTCGGATTTCAACGAATGGTTGAAGATTTTCAATTTCAACAGGATCTCCTCTTTAGTCACCTGTGTAGGTACATCCTTCAAAGGGATATGCCCTGTCACCAATGCGACACGTAGGTAATCATTCATCAAGATCATCAACGAACGACGACCATTGCCAAATTCTTGCTCGAAGTATTCGGTGTGTCCCGGAAAGTGAAATCCTTCACGTTGGATGTTATGTTTGTTGATCGGTGCTGTCAGGATCACGTCGATAGCTCCACGCTGTGCGTCGTTTACCGCAGCTTGAAGGGATTGAAGAGCAGCTTCTCCTCCGGCAGGCGTTACCTTCGAAAGTTCTACTTTCAGGTCTTCGTCTACACAGTTGATCAGGTTTACTCGGTTTGGACCTGCATCTTCAGCACTGTTAATGATATTTAGATTGATTGCCGGCAACTCCAACGCTTTGCGGTGGTAAGCAGCAATTTTAGAAGATCCATAAATTATCGGAATACATAGTTCTGATAATCGGGAATCGGAGAATGCTTTCAGGATCACTTCATACCCAATTCCATTGATATCGCCATGAGTAATTCCTACCTTTATTAGATTGTTTTCCATATGAACAATTGTATCTTAATTTTCAACCTCGTCACTAATTGGAACTGGCTGAGCTTCGACTGTTTCTTTATCTGATTTAAATTTCAGTTTATGCAATGCGCCTTCCAATTGTCGTACAAAGTTACGTTTTTTCTTTTCAGGTGCGTATACGAATCCTTCTACTACAATTACTTGGTTGGTCGACTTATCCAAGCGTGCAATACACACGAAAGGACCACCCATTACGTCGTTGTGCATTTTCCACAATCCACGTAGTTCGGCTGCATAGTCGCCTCTGAAGTTGAGATCTTTCATTACCGGAGGAATCAACGTTTCGGTTACCATATAAGAACCTTCTGGCCCGCCCGGAATGTTTACTTTAACTACAGAGTCGCGTTTTGCGATCAAGTATTCTTGAGTAAAGGTTTTCGGATCTGTGAATGGGAATGAATAGATCAACAAATCGCGACGACCCGATCCGGCATCGTTTGAAAACCAGATAAAGTTTTCGCCTCGTTTCATTTTATTCAACTCTTGCGGAACTCTGAATTCAACTCCGAAAACGTCCATTACAGTATCGTAGGCTGCTTTGCTATATCCATCTTTAAGAATGGCTTCTACGCGTTTCAGCTCGTTGTTTACAAACAAGTCTACAATGTATTGTTTCTTTTCATCAAGCAATGCTTTCATCGCTGCATCGTCTGGTGCTTGAATTTTTACGATCAATTGGTTCTTTGCCCACAAATCGCGCGAGAAAGAAACTTTTCCTTGAGAGTAACGCTCCGGATTGATCTCTACCAACACGATGTTACGAACCAGTTTCATGATTCGGTCAAAATGTTTTGGCGGAGTGTAATTGATCTTAAATAGCGGCTCGCTTTGAGGCAACCCCGGAACATCAGCGTTAAAGACGTTAAATACTTCGTCACCAATCGGGCTTTTCCACTGAGCCTGATCCATTACAAGTACCAAATCATATGGTGCACCTGTTGAATTAACAAATACCGGTGCTCCATCTTTACATGAGGTAATCCCTACCATCATGCAGATAAACAGAATCAGAGAACTTAGTCGTTTCATAGTAGATGTGTTTATATTATTAGCAATTTTCCAGGCCATTTTGTTCTTGCTTTTTCGCAGTAGATAACATTCCGCATGCTGCAAAGATGTCTTCTCCTCGTGAAGAACGAATGGTACAGATTACTCCTTTCTTTGTGAGATAGTCTCTAAATGCAGTCATATTCTTTTCGTTTGAGCTCTGCAAATCTACATTTGGGATTGCATGGAAACGAATCAAATTTACACGACAATGCAGTCCTTCGACCAACTGGCGCAATGCTTCGGCATGACGCAAGGTATCGTTAAAACCTTCAAACATGATGTATTCGAACGAAACGCGACGTTGGTGTTCAAAGTCGTATTGCTTGATCAAATCAATCACTTCTTTTACCGGAAATGGTTTCTCCACTGGCATGATCGACAAACGCTCTGCAGGGAATGGCGAGTGCAAACTGACTGCCAAGTGACATGAGCTTTCTTCCAAGAATCGTTTCAACCCTTTCATCACACCGATAGTAGATACGGTGATTCGTTTCGGACTCCAAGCATAACCATAATCGGCAGTTAGGATTTCAAGAACTTTAAACAAATGCTCCACATTGTCAAGAGGCTCGCCCATTCCCATGAATACAAGGTTGGTAAGTTGAGCCGACTCCGGAATCGACTGAATTTGATTCAAGATTTCGTTGGCTGTAAGGTTTGCGGTAAAGCCTTGCTTACCGGTCATACAAAACAGACAGTTCATCTTACATCCTACTTGCGAAGATACGCACAACGTTGCACGCTCTTTATCTGGAATGTAAACCGATTCGATATAGTTATTTGAAGGTGTTTGAAAAAGGTATTTGATTGTTCCATCTACAGATTTCACAAATTCGGAAGGAGGCACAGCTCCTACGTCGTATGCTTCGCTTAGAAGAGTTCGTTTGGCTACGGCAATGTTTGTCATCTGATCAATGGAAACAACGCGCTTTTTATACAGCCAGTCTGCAATTTGCTTTGCAGCAAAGCCCGGCAATCCTACTTCCTGAACTACTTGTTTTAACTCGTCCAGGGTCATTCCCAATAATTTTTTCTTTGCCATACTTCTATTGTTCGTAAGTTAGAATGCAAACTTACACAAATTTACGTGATTAAGAAACACTAGTTTTGTTACTATAAATTCGAAGATAATAAAAAAAGGTCATTCCGATAATCGAAATGACCTTTCTTTGTTATTTATCTACGAGTGATTAATAGAAACGTACTCTATTATCTTCGATTTCTGCATTGTTAATAAGCTCTTGAACAGCTTGGAAGCTCAAACGATATGCATTCGATGCATTCAATGTTGCTTTTTCTGCTGCTGCGTCATAAGGTTGAGCATCTTTGTTTACAGCTGTGATTTGTACCACATATACACCGTTGTTTCCTGCAATCGGAGCAGATAGTTTACCTTGTGTAGCACCTGCAACTGCTGCATTAATCTTTGGTTCGAAACCGATGTTTGTAATACGACGTGTATCGAATCCTACAAATTTAACGCTGTCTACTTTAGATCCCATTGCGTTTGCATATTGATCTAGAGAAGTGCAGCTTTTCTTTGCTAGTTCTGCGATGATCATCTCACCTTTTTTCTGAGCTACAAGTTCTGCTTTAAGCATTGGAGCTACAGATTTAACCGGCTTGTATCCTTCTTTTACTTTACCTTCTACAATAGCAACGATGAATTGGTTATCTGCTTCGAAGATTTCTGATACAGTACCTTTGTCTGCACCAAACGCCCAACGAATTACTTGACGTGAGTTTTTAGCTGCACCCAATGTTTGATCAGCACCTGTAACAGGAACGTTCTTCATAAATGTGTAACCTGCTTCAGAAGCAGCGCCTTCCATTTTGTCTGAACTACCGTTCTTAGCAACAAATTGATTCAAGTCGTTGTAAAGACCGCTGTATGTACGAGAACTTGGAGAAACAGTCATTTGAACGTTCGCAACTTTATATTTGTCTACGTTTGCTGTTTTCTTTGTTACCTTCAAAAGGTGAGTACCATACATTGTTTTCATATCAACAACTTCATTAAGCGGAGCGTTGAAGATCGCGTTTTTGAAGTTGTTATCTACAGCTTGCAAAGCTCCTGCTTCAGTAAACCAACCAAGTTCACCTCCGTTTTGAGCTGCACCATCTGCAGAATATTGTTTTGCGATATCAGCAAAGTTTGCGCCACCTTTCAACACTGTTTTCAAGCTGTCGGCCAATTGAGCTGCACGCTTCTCATCACCCATGTTAGGGATCAAGATTTGGCTTACCATTACTGAGTCTGGCGCAGAAACTTTAGATACAAGCTTAAACATCTTGTATGTATTGTTTTCAAATACCGGACCATAAGTATCTCCTTCGTTAGCATTTTGAACGAAGTTTTTCATTTCAGCATCCATAGATCCACCTGCAAGGTATGCATCAAGGAAAGGAATATCTGAATTATCATTTACAACATCTGCAACGTCTGCTGCACCTGCTGCTGTAAGTTCTGTTTTTACGCTTTCCATATCAGAGCTAACTTTATCAAAGTCTTCCTGACTTGGCACGATATCTACAGCGATATAACTAACTACTCTACCTTCAGCTTGTTTGAAAGCTTCTTTGCGTTGGTTGTATAGTTTTTCAATTTCAGCATCTGTTACAACTACAGAAGAATCTGCGATTGTAGAATAAGATTGCATTACATAAGCAATATCAGCATTGTTTGAAGAAGCTTCGAATGCATCCAAAGCATCGATATTGTTTGCTGAAACTGCTTTCGACAATAATGTTGCAAACTTCTCTTCCAAACGTTGTTGTTTCATGTTCTTTTCCCAAAACAACCAGAAGTCTTTTGCTTGTTGTAGTTGAGCAGCTTGCTCACCAGACACAGCTGAAGCATCATCATTGATTGCTTTCAAGAAGTTCAACAGTTGAGTTTTATCAAAAGCACCAGTTTGTGGATTCTTGAACATTCCCATTTGTTGAATAACTGGAGAAATGTTGTTACCTTGAACCATATCAAATAGTTCTTCAGGTGTAACTTCCATTCCTAGTTTTGAAGTTTCCTCACCCAATACGATTTCACGTACCATTGTATCAAAAACAGTTTGACGGATTTGAGAAGCATACTCTTCCGGAATGTTTGTCATGCCGGTTTGAGATTTATACATCTCTGTCATCTCATCTACCTTCTTTTGATATTCCTGAATGTTAACGGGAATTCCTTCGATCACGGCGATCTTTTCCTGTGAGTGTCTCCAGTAAGCCGTTCCAGAGTTTAGAAAGTCTCCAATAATAAAGGCGAACAATGCTAAACCTACAACGATTACCAGTAATCCTGCCTTGCTTCTAATTTTCTCAAGCGTTGCCATCTATCTTTATCGTTTTTTTAAGTTTATATTTTTTTCAATTATATCGCACGAAGATACAAACAAAAGAACATTAAACACTATTTTAGAGAAAAAAAATCGCTACTCCTCTAGTTTGAGTCGCACCAATTCGATCTTCGTAGAGGTAACGTTCAATATTTTAAAAGTGTATTTATCAATCTTAAGGGTCTCATTCAATTTTGGGAAACGTTGACAAACATGAAGAATCCAGCCTGCTAATGTTAAATATTCATCAGACTCGGGCAACGACAATCCAAACTTTTCGTTAACCGTACTTATCTCTAAACGTCCTGATAATACAAATTCTGTTTCGGAAATACGTTTTGCAACCAATGATTTTACATCGTGCTCGTCTTCAATATCTCCAAAGATCTCTTCAACTAAGTCCTCCAACGTTACAATACCGGATGTTCCTCCAAACTCATCAACAACAACAGCTATACTTTTTTTAGTCTGCATCAGCACTTTCATCAACTTGTTTGCAGCCATTGTTTCAGGCACAAGTGAAATGGTATTGATTTGCTTGGTCCAATCGTCTGGTTTATTAAATAATTCGGAAGAGTGAATATAACCTACAATGTCATCTACACTATTTTTATATACCAAAATCTTTGACAATCCTGTCTCTATAAACTTGGCACGTAGATCGTCCGAACTTGCACTTAATTCACAAGCTACAATTTCGTTACGAGGAATCATGCAGTCGCGAAGTCTTACGCTAGAGAAATCAAGTGCATTTTGGAAAATCTTTACCTCCGTATCCATCTCTGATGATTCGGAAGAGTCGTCAATACTTTGCTGTATGAAATAATCCAAATCAACTTTTCCAAGTACACGGGTATTTGCCCCGTCTTTTTTCAAACCCAAAACCCTCAATATAAGTTGTGAGATAAACGAGGTAAAGATTGAGATCGGATAGAGTACGATGTAGAATGCAAATAAAGGTATCGCAAAGATATTTAAGGCCATATTCGGATTGATCTTAAATATTGTTTTAGGAATAAACTCTCCGGCAAACAAAATCAACAACGTCGATAAAATAGTCTGAATCAAAACAACGATTGCCTCTTGATGTACAACCAGTTTTATCACCGGCTCCAAAAGTAAAGCCATCTGCAAACCATATACAACCAAGGCGATATTATTCCCAACCAACATTGTCGAAATGAATTGATTCGGATTTTTGAGAAAGATATCAATAATCGCTCCTGATATTCCGTTTTTCTTTTCAATTTCGACTCTTAGTTTATTAGCCGAAACAAACGCAATTTCCATTCCTGAAAAGAAAGCTGAAAAAGCCAAACTAACCAGAACGTATGTAATCGTTGTGCTCATAACTATTTTTTAATCGAATCTGTCTTTATTGCTACAGAGTCTGCGGTTTCATTTGCAGTAGCTGTTGTATCATTTTTTGTTTCACTTACGATAAACTCACCAGCCGCAGAAAGGATATGGTAATCGGTCATCGCCATATTCGACTCAAAACCAACACCCGTGGTTATACTTCCATCCTTTTGCTCGATACGAATATGCTTTGTTGATGAGACTTTATCATTTCGTTCATCTAGATACAACTCCTGACTATCAAATTTTGTTCCGTCCACATTTTCAATATGCACATTACCAACCAGCTCCCATAATCTTTTCTTATCAAAATAAGTTACGGTATCAGCCACAACAGTTGCTTCAACATTAAACAATGTATCAAACTTTTCAAGATAGGCTCCCTTAGGAAAATACCAATATGGCTCGGTTGCACGCGAATACATCAACCACTCGGGTGCAGTCAAACGATAACGGGTATAGCCAGAATCTGAAATAAGAGACGTTGCATCTGTTGTGCGCATCATATAAATGGAATCCGGATTCAATACAGAAGGAAGCACTTCGGTCTTCTCCTTTCCACACCCTATGAAAAAGAGAAGCATAACAACCACACTAAGTGCGGTTGTTATGCTCTTTTTATTTCTCGTATTTTTGTGAATACGCTTATTTGTCATATCAAATATTATCTGATAGTTGTTCTTTCGCCAATCCAACCGCCGATAGTTACTGTTTTACCATTTTCCAAATCAGGGTGCATAAAGATATCTTCTTTAGATGGCAATGAGCTGCGGTATCTAGAAATCATTGGATTAACTTGATCTGCACAAGAAGGATCTACAGATCTTGCTTTTTCCAACTTATCAATTACCAAATAGTAAACAACTTTTTGCATTACTGGATCACCAGGATAAAGAGAAGCTGCCGATGTTGCATACATTGTTGCAACCAACAAATATGGTGCTGCATAGTTCGGATTAAACTCTACTGCTTTGTTACAATATTGTCTTGCTTGTGCAAAGTTCTTTTGCTCATAAGACATTACAGCCATACTATAATACAACTCTGCTTTTTGCAAATTATCTGTTTCCATTTGAGCAGATTCTTCGTAGTATTTCATCGCTGTCGAATAATCTTTATTTTTCAAAGCTTGCTTAGCCATACCCATTGCAGACTCAGCAGTTGGTTGAATTTGGTGTGCATATTTTGCAGCAGCAAGATAAGCATCACTTTCTGTACAACGCATGCGACGCAACAAAGCCAACGATTCTTTTAAAGATTCGATATTTGTTTTGTTTTCTTCAATCTTAGGACCATAGATCGATTGCAATGTTTCGCAGTCTGCAGCACCACTTGTAGCGAATGCTTGATCAATACCTGCACGAACAGCTTCAATCTTTTCTACTTCTTTCGCGATATTAGCAGCTTTCATTTTCGCAAGTTGCTGATCTAGATATGCAGTCGAAGTCAAATAGTCTTTGATATAGTTCTCTTTGTGAGTTTGGTCTGAAGCCAAAATATTCAATGAAGAATACATAAACATAGACATTGCAATAAGATCAGTTTCTTGTTTGAACTCATTTACAACTTCTTTCGTCCATTTGTATACCTCTTTCGAGTCAGCTTTATCTTTTTTGAATTCGTAGTAGTCTTGTGCCTTGTTTCCTACGATATAATCTTTACCATATTTCTTATCATCTCCGAAATACTGAACACGTTTGTCGTACAAATTCATCAATTCCGCGATCAAAGCATCTTTCTTTGCTGGATCCTTTTCATTTTGAATTTGCCATGCCAAAATCTTAGCTCCGTACAAATAGATATTCTTTGTAGAACCCGGACACTCATCGTATACAAGTTTCCATGGCTCATAAGCAGACTTAAAGTCTCCTGATTTTGCAAACGGAACAAACAAACTGATATTTTTTACGCAACGTGCGCTATCCTCACCACTTCCGTACTGAGTACCATTATCAACGCCTTTTTGCGCGCTAGCCCCAAATATACCCATCGTGCATCCTAGAGCGATCAAAAAAACCTTCGTTTTCATTTCGAGAATATTTTATTTAGTCAATGTATTATTAAAAACTAGTTGTTACTTAATTTTTTGTTTATAGAACCAACGTTCGTTGAATGTATAGTTGACAGTGAATTTGAAATATTGTTCATCAATCAACTTGCTTATTTCAGGTTTGATCTTCACATATTCAAAAACAAGATTCACTACCGAACGGTTGTCTAGCATTGGAATACCAAAACCAATACTTGCCCCATACTCATCGTATCCAGAGTTATCAATCTTCACATACGAATTGTTCACATAAGCACCTGCTCTATACTTCATGCGCTTAAAGATATTTCGCGCCATTGCATCCGGTGTATATTCACCACCAAAACCAACACGGAATCTATTATTGAATGCTTCTGAATTATCGAAGAAACGCGTATCTTTCCATTGTTGGTAAAGCACGTCAGCTCCAAACATATATTTATCCTTCTTTACAAAAGTAAAACCGGCACCGTAAGAGTTCGGCATATCAAACTTCTGACCACGGATTGTATCTCCTTGATTCTCGCTCGATCCCACAATTGTATAATTATAAGAAGTGCCATTAACCTTCATCTTCGGAGAATATACAGCACCCAATGTCAAGCTTTTATC
>X396_Morelets_crocodile__coassemble_29_pt1 | contig 21791 bp, 12 predicted proteins | sample X396_Morelets_crocodile__metabat2_low_PE_001 | metagenome-assembled genome bin X396_Morelets_crocodile | reverse complement strand
GAGCAGCATATTTCATCAATAAATAAACTATATTGAAACATCAATGAAATAAAGTAGCTATTACTCTTGCATATCACAGATAATAAATTACTTTTGCAAACACAATAATGGTTAAAATTGATCTAATGTATTTAAATGTAGATTGACAATTAATTACCTAATGCTAATATTGAATGAAAAGTAATTCTATGCCAAAGTTGATGCTTCTGGCTAGTGTATTAAGCACATCAGGTGCTTATGCATTTGCAGAAAGCAAACCAACTGTGAGTGAATCCTTCGTTAAGGAACGCACTGCTACGATTGAAAACTTAATCGTAAGTCAAAAACAAAAAATCACAGGTACTATCCTTGATCAGGCCGGAGAGCCAATGATTGGAGTTAACGTTAAAGTAAAAGGAACTTCAACCGGAACTATTACAGACCTGGACGGTATGTTTACCCTTGATGCCGCACCAGGAGAAATGCTTGAGATTACGTATATCGGATACAAACCGATTACAATTCAAGCAACAAAACAATCGATGAAAATCAAGATGCAAGAAGACTTGCAAAATCTAGACGAAGTTGTTGTTGTTGGTTATGGTGTACAAAAAAAAGCCAACCTAACCGGATCTGTATCATCCATTAAAGCTGAAGCTTTGCAATCACGTCCTGTGTCTAGTGTATCTGCGGCGTTAGCAGGACAAATGCCGGGTGTAACATCGATCCAACGCTCGGGTGCACCAGGTGGACAATCTGGTTCGATTACTATTCGTGGTAAAAACTCAATTAACGCAGCTAGCCCGCTTGTAATTGTAGACGGTGTGCCAGGAAGTATGGACACAATCGACCCGAATGATATCGAAAGCTTAACTGTACTTAAAGATGCTTCTTCTGCAGCTATCTACGGGGTACAAGCAGCGAATGGGGTTATCGTTATTTCTACCAAACAAGGTAAAAAAGGAGAAAGACCACGCGTAAGCTATTCTGGAAATGTCTCTCTAACCTCTCCTGTTACTCGCTTCAAGTATTTGGGTGCCGCAGATTATGCAACATTGTATAACGAAGCTACATTAAATGAAAATCCAAATGCTGTATTAAAATTCACAGAAGAGGATATCGAGTTGTACAGAAATGGAACTTCTCCATACACACACCCCGACACTGATTGGTATGCAGAAACATTTAAGAAACATGGTTTCGAAACAATGCACAACATCTCGATCAATGGTGGTACTGAGAAAACTACATACAATGCATCGATTGGTTATACGCAACAAAATGGTATCATCGACGCAAACAAATATCGTCGTTTCAATGCCCGTTCGGTAATCAACTCTGAAATTACGAAATGGCTTTCTGCCGGATTAAACCTTTCCGGTTATAGAGGAACTCAACACGATGGATGGAATAGTGCTTCCGGTCTTGTACAATTCTCGAATCGTATCAACCCAACCGTTCCTGTATATAACGAAGATGGTTCATTCCACTATATGGGACAAGATAACCCGGTTGCAACAAATGGACAAGATGGACATCGTAAGAGTATGAATCAACAGGTGAATGGAACCATTCATGCTACGATCAACTTCTTACCAAACCTTTCTGTAAAGGGATTATTCTCGGTACGTAACGATTTCCGCAACAATGAAGGTTTCAAAAAGAACTTCCAATATGGCCAAGGGACAAACATCAAGGATTCTGGTCTGAGAGAAGGTTACGACAACTACTATACATGGAACTGGTATACAACTCAAGTACTTGCCAACTATAATGAAAAATGGGGCAAACACGGACTTGCAGTTCTTGCAGGTTTTGAGCAAGTAGACCAAAACTACAAATATACTGAAGCTTCAAGAAAAGGTGGAGGTAATAATGAATTAGGAAACTCTCTTAATACATTAGACAAATCTTCTCAGACAAACAATGACGGAGGTAATGGTATTGCTCGTCGCTCCTATTTCGGTAGAGCACAATACGACTTTGCAGATCGTTATTTGTTTGAAGCAAATGTTCGTTTTGATGCGTCATCTCGTTTCCCTAAAAACAACCGTTGGGGTGCTTTCCCTGCTCTTTCTGCAGCATGGAGAATCACTGAAGAAGACTTTATGAAAAATCTTGATCAAAACTGGTTGTCTAACTTAAAGCTTCGCTTAGGTTGGGGACGCACCGGTAATGAAGAGATCAACGAAATGTATCCTGCCATCGCCACATACGGCTATAGCAGCTATATGTTCAATAATGGCCTATACTCTACCATTTATGAAACTCGCTACGTAAACCCTAACTTAAAATGGGCTACAGTAGAGAACTATGAGATTGGTCTTGAGGCTGGCTTCTTTGAAAACAGATTGACTTTTGAACTTGCCGGATACAAAAAGAAAACAAACGACATGCTCTTGAAGCTTCCGGTTCCGGGAATCTTAGGAATGGGAGCACCAGCTCAAAATGCAGGTAGTGTAGAAAACATGGGATTCGATTTGCAAATCGGGCACAACAACTCTGTAGGTCCTGATTTCAGATACGATATCAATGCCAACTTAGCATTTGTACACAATAAAATTACCAACATGGAAGGAACTGAAGGTCCTAATCCTGATAATGGTAAATATTGGTTCATCGAAGGAGAATCTATTGGATCTTTCTACGGCTACAAAGCAAATGGATTCTTCAATACACAAGAAGATCTTGATTCTTATCCAAAGCGTACAGGTAAGGATAAGCTTGGAGACATCAAGTATGTAGACTTAAATGGTGATGGCAAAATCAATGGTGATGACCGTACCGTTATTGGTACAGACTTCCCTAAATGGACTGCCGGGCTTGGTGCAAACTTGTATTACAAGAATTTCGATTTGAGCATGTTCTTCCAAGGTGCATTCGATGTTTGTGCTTACTACACAGGTGAAGCTTCTTACGCATTCTTTAATGGTGGTAAAGTAATGGAACGTCACCTTGACCGTTGGACTCCCGACAATCACGATGCTTCATATCCTCGTTTGACAATCAGTGATCAAAAGAACTTCGAGACATCATCTTTCTGGTTACAAAACACATCGTATGTTCGCTTGAAGAACTTAACACTTGGATATACCCTTCCTTCAGCTCTTACCGCTAAAGCAGGTATCGAACGAGTTAAAGTATTCCTAACCGGTGAGAACTTATTCACAATTGATGGTCTTGATGGAATCGATCCGGAATCACCGGCAGACACACGTGGTGGATATTATTCAAACGTACGTAAATACTCTTTAGGTCTTAAAGTAACATTCTAAACAAAACTCAACGATCGAGCATTATGAAATTAAAATATATCTCAATTTATTTGTTTGCATCAGTAACCCTCCTTGGGTTAAGCTCTTGCAACGACTTTTTAGACAAATATCCGGAAGAAGAGCTTTCGGATGCCAGCTTCTGGAAAACACCAACCGACGCCGAAATGTTTGTTGCAGATATTTACCGTAGGGTAATGCCGGGTGATGGTAACGGTGACATTGACGGAGACATCAATTCAGACAATGCTGTACATGGTATTAAATGGGCTGCCGGAAATGTTTCTAAAGGTGTTTACGACCCTAGCAACTTCGGATGGTCAGGAGATTATGGTGCTATTCGTGCTTGTAACAAGCTTTTTGAAAACATCGATAACATTCCTGATTACAATGAAACTGAAAAGAAAAAAGTAATCGGTGAAGGTAAGTTTTTAAGAGCATTCCTTTATTTCGGACTTATCCAAAACTACGGCGATGTTCCTTATATCGACAAGACATTAGACATCTCCGAACTTGAAGGTGTTACCCGCACTGACTACAAAGAAGTATATAAGAAAGTAATGGAAGACTTTGATTATGCAATTGCGAATCTTCCGGAACAATGGCCAGCTGATAAATACGGACGTATCACAAAAGGTGCTGCGTTAGCCATGAAAGCACGTGCTGCGTTATACTTCAAAGATTATCAAGTTGCTGCTGATGCGTCAAAGGCTGTTATCGATAGCAAGCAATATGAATTGTTCGACGCTGAAGGTACCGGCAAATACGCAGAACTTTTCTGGGAAAGCCAAGAAGCTTGTAGCGAAGCGATTCTTGTAAGACAATTCAAAGCTCCTGAAAAAACAAACTACATCATTGGCTGGGGTTGTTTCCCTACCAAAGGTTGGGGTGGTATCAATCCAACACAAAGCTTGGTGGATGCGTTTGAATGTATTGATGGTGCTCCTATTGCATCTTCTCCTTTATACAAAGATACAGATCCGTTTAGTAACCGAGACCCTCGTCTTGAGGTTTGTGTACTACACGATGGTGAAGTGATGTATGGTGAGACAATCAAGGTTGCCCCTCTTAAATCGAGCGGAAACACCGGTATCGGTCAGCACAATGATGCTACAGCAACAGGATATTACAACCAAAAATACTTAGATCCTAGCATTGATCCTCAAGGTGCCGGTTGGGATATGGGTAAAGACTGGCATGTTATCCGCTTTGCTGAAGTTCTATTAACGTATGCTGAAGCAAAGAATGAGTTGAGTGGACCAGATGCTTCTGTTTACGAAGCGGTAAACAGAGTTAGAACACGTGCAGGAATGCCTCCACTTCAAAACACAAACGCAACACTTCCTACATTTGCGGCAGACCAAGAAACTCTTCGTCAACGTATCCGTAACGAATGGCGTGTAGAGTTTGCCATGGAAGGAAGCAAACGCATGTGGGACATTCGCCGTTGGGGTATCGCTAAAGAAGTATTAAATGCACCATTCTACGGATTGAAATACAAAATGTCTGCAGATGGTACCTCTTGTGAATTATATGTTGGTGAACCGGTGAAGCTTGCCGGTAGCCGCTATGAAGATCACAACTACTTGATGCCAATTCCTCAAACAGAGATTGACTTGAACCCAAGTTTGACTCAAAATCCAGGCTATTAATTAATGGTTTCGAGCCATTATCTTTTATACTAAATAACAAAGAGACCATTTGTCTATTCAGATGAATGGTCTCTTATTCTCTTTTAGCAGACCCACAATGAAACACAACATTTTAATCACTTCTATCCTTTTATTTTGCGCTTGCTGTTGGCTTTTCACCGGCTACTTCGAATACATACCTTCGTATCACGAACAGCACACCCCTTTATTCCGCTACTCTTCCGCGTTTATAGAGTCTTATTTATCAACACCGGGAGGAATTACCGGCTGGATCAGCTCATTTATTTCCCAGTTTTTTATTCATACCATTTCGGCTGCTATGACATTAGGTCTTGTATTTGCTGGAACATTTACATTATTAAGTGGCATGAACAAAAAAGTATTTGGAACAAATGATTCTTTCTCACTGGCACTAATTCCGATCATCTATCTGCTGATCCGTTTCTTCAGAATAGACTTTATCCCCCTGATGCTGCTTACTGTGACGCTGAATTGTATTGCATCATTCATATGGCTATCCATTTCGCAACGAGGGATAAAACAGAGCATACTAAGTGGCATTATTTTACTTCCGACAATGTACTTTGCGAGTGGAATCGGGTTCACAATTCTTTGCGCAACAATGCTATTTAGTATTGTTTACTCCTTGTTTGCAAAACAAAGCCCACTTCCATTTCATAAACAGTATGCATGGAGTGGCGGTACATTTATACTCCTATCACTGTGGAGTCTTTTTTCATTCGAAATCATCAATACACTCACGCTACATGCTGAACCATTCGTTGCCAAGCAGATTCTAGCTCCCTGCTATGTCGTGGTTGCTATGTTTATCATAGGCAGCATCACACATCTACTAAAAGCAAACCGATATACGGCATATTTTCCATACATTAGTTTACTTATTTACGCTGCAATCGGAGTATTCGCACTTACAAAAACATTCGACATTCGAGAGAAGCGCATGATTCAAGCGCAATATTATGCCGATCATCAGCAATGGGATCAAGTACTAGCAATCGCCAAAGAATACCGAGGTAAAAACCAACTCATCAACATGTTGGCAAATATAGCCTTATACAAGACTGATCAGTTCCAAACCGACTTCTTTTCGCACCGACAAAGCTTCGGTCTCGAATCGTTGTTCATCCCTTGGAATGGCGCCAATGCGACTCAAAGTTTATATGGAAGTCTCATTTATTCAGAACTAGGGCTGCATGGAGAAGTGGTAAGAAGAGCTACCGAAGCCATGAATATCGAAGGACACACTCCTTCAGTGCTAAATCAGCTCGTTGCCGCACATGCGGCAAATGGGAATCAATTGGCAGCAGACAAGTTTGGACGCATCTTAGATCAAAGTCTTTTCTATTCAAGTAAGGCACCGCTTCGCAAAGCAAAGAATGAGACCCCTGACACAAATGCATCACAACACTTTATCAACCATCAGAATATTGTTACTGATTTATTATTAATCAGTCAAGCAAACCCCGATAACGAACTTGTACAATTGTACATTACAGCGGCATATATCCTGGGGGGATATCATGATGCAGCTGCTCAGTTTGCTCTAACATGCAAAAGTGAGAAACCCAACATCTTAATTCAGAACTACATTCGTAAAGCCGGAAATCAATGAAACAAACGATCATGACAATAATGTGTTGCTTATTCATTCTGAGTTGCAACACCCCTCAACCATCCAATGCAATTAAATTAGACATAACACCAACATTATATCCCTCCATATCCGATATAACGATTCCTACGGGTATTGCTCCTGTTCAGTTTCAGGTACGAGACGCTGCCGAACATATATACATTGAGGCAGGCAATATCAACAGTAACACTCCTATTGTTTCAAAGCATTTAAAAGATGGAAACTCAAACTGGTCCTCCAAAGAGTGGCAAGCACTGATATCAGCTTGCAAAAACGACTCTTTACAGTTGCGCTTCTATATTTCTAATCACGACGGTTGGAAACAACTTAACGATATTCAATTGTTCGTTTCGGATGCACCCATAGATCCGGTACTCGTGTATCGTAAAATATATCCCGGCTATGAACTGTGGAGCAAAATGGGTATTTACCAACGAGAACTCTGTAGTTATGATGAATCGGTGGTACTAGACAACAGTGCGTCGAAAGGAAGTTGTGTCAACTGTCATTCATTCGCAAAGAACGATCCACAAACCATGATGCTGCATCTACGCGGCAATAAATCGGGAACATTCATTCGCCACAATGGACAAGAGGCCGTGCGTAAACTACAAACGGCACTCTCACCCTACAACGCCACCTATCCCAATTGGCATCCAAGCGAACAATACATCGCATTCTCCCACAACGATGTAAATCAATATTTCCATGCACATGGAGACAAACCCGTAGAAGTAGCAGATGCAGCTTCCGATATCTTAATCTACGATGTCACAAACAATCGTTTCCTCGAAAACTCACCTCTGATAGGCGAAGGTATGATGGAAACGTTTCCGGGATGGAGCGCAGATGGCAAGCAACTTTACTTTTGCGCAACAAATACGCCCGAAAAAGGGACCCTTCTTAGCGACATCAAGTACGATTTATACGCTTGCGACTTCGATGCATCTACCGGCACACTTAGCGACAAACGATTGATATACGAAGCTTCTGCCGATGATAAAAGTATCGCTTTTCCTCGTTGCTCACCCTGCGGAAACTTCTTATTGATGACCAGAAGCGACTATGGTACATTCCCTATTTGGCACAAAGAAAGCGACTTGTGCATAATCGACTTGCGCAACAATCACATGCGTGTAATGGATGAAGTGAATAGTGACAACGTAGACAGTTATCACTCGTGGAGCAGCAATGGCAACTGGATTGTATTCAGCAGTAAACGAGAAGACGGCCTTTGGGCAAGACCTTACATTGCTTACTTTGACCAAGCAACCGGATATGCGCACAAACCATTCGTTTTGCCACAAAGCAATCCCTGTGCATATCTAGACGAACTCAACTCATACAACATCCCCGAGTTTGCCACATCAAAGATTGATCAAGCAACGATCCGAACATTATTTACAGAATAGGCCGTGCATATGGTTCTTAAAAATCACTAGAAGTAGTGATTGACTCTCAACGAAGATTGTGTGTTCTTTGCAATGTTTTTTACAATAATAACAAACTGAAATCTCACACACGACTCTTCTTGTATGAAAAGAACTGCCATTATGGTTGCTTGCTGCTTACTCTGTATATATATACAGCAAGCAACTGCCCAAAACTACGCCAAAGAAGCGCCTGTGCCATCTACAGAAGTTGGTACTACAGGTGACTCAATCGGGATGAATCTACGTCTCGACGAAGTTACGGTCTTATCCTTTAAGCAAGACAAAAACTTCAAAAACACTCCCATTGCCGCAAGCAGTGTTAGCAATACAACCATCGACAATCTTAATATTACCAATATAAAAGAGATAGCCGGTCTTGTTCCCAACTTGTTTATGCCCGACTATGGTTCAAAATTAACCTCGCCGGTCTACATCCGTGGTATTGGATCTAAAATCAACTCGCCCTCTGTCGGATTATACGTAGATGGAGTTCCATACTTCGAAAAGTCAGCCTTCGATTTCGACTTCGACCAAATTGATCGCATCGAGGTATTGCGCGGACCGCAAGGAACCTTGTATGGTAGAAATACCATGGGAGGGATTATAAATGTATACACCAAATCGCCGTTTCGTTATCAAGGCACCAACATTCGATTGGATGCCGGAAGCTATGGCATGGTGAATGCTTCCGCCTCTACATTCGGAACACTTGGTTCGAAAACCGGTTATTCATTGGCCGGAAGCTACAAACACCACAACGGATATTTCACCAATACGTATTTAGGTAAAAAGGCCGACAAACTAAACTCTGCTTCTGCCCGAATGCGTATCAGCAATCACCTAACCGATCGATTAGACCTACATCTTACCGCTTCGTTCGAGCACATGAAACAAGGCGGATATCCTTACGCGGAATTCGACTCTTTGACCATGAAACCGGGTACAGTAAACTACGACGAATACAGTTCGTATAAACGAAATATGGTAAATACCGGATTGACGTTTGATTACAAAGGAAATGGTTTTAAGCTAAATGCTCAAACATCATTCCAACACACCAACGATGATCAAAACATCGACCAAGACTTCTCTCCTGCTCACCTCTACTTCGTGAATCAATCACAACGGATCAATACCATCGCGGAAGAGATCAACATCAAATCCGCTACCTCGTCACACTATCAATGGCTATTCGGATGGTTTGGTTTTTATCAAAAGAGCGACAACGGCGTTACGATGGATTATCACAAACAAGCGATGAGCACTCACAAGACATACGATAATCCTACCATCGGTACGGCCTTGTACCATCAATCTTCATTCAACGATTTTCTTATCGAGAATCTATCATTGGTGCTTGGACTTCGTTTCGATTACGAACACGCATCGTCAGATTATACTGCAATGAAGTATACACAAGATAAAAGCGAACAAACAGATGCATTCGACGCAAGCCTAAACTTCACACAGTTACTTCCGAAGTTAGCATTGCAGTATGCAATTACCGATCAGCAAAACATCTATGGTTCGATCGCAAAGGGATACAAAACCGGAGGCTTCAACACATCGTTTGTTACAGACAACGAAAAAACATTTAAACCCGAACACAGTTGGAACTACGAAGCCGGATACAAATCGAACTTCCTAGACAATAGACTCAGTCTGGACTTCTGCATGTTTTACATCGACTGGAGAAATCAACAAATCTACCAACCGTTGTCGACGGGCAAAGGACAACTTCTCAAAAATGCAGGTAAGTCATCGAGCAAAGGTATTGAGCTCAGTATGCAAGTACGCCCTATTCGCTACTGGAACATCAACGCCAACTATGGATATACGCACGCTACATTCAAAAAGTATCAGCGCAATGAAACAACAGACTATGCAGGAAATAAATTACCCCTTGTCCCTTCGCACACCTTATCTGTTAGCTCTGATTACTCGTGGGCTATAGACAACCATTGGTGCGACAGACTTGTATTCAGTGCTCAATGCAATGGTGTTGGCAAAATCTACTGGAGCGAAGACAACAAGAACTATCAGCCGTTTTATGCAACGCTCAATGCTAAAATAGCTTATGTAAAGTCATTCCTTACACTCGAGTTGTGGGCTAAGAACATAACCAACACACAGTATACCTCATATTACTTCGAATCACAAAACAAAGCCTTTGCTCAACGCGGCAAACCTTTTACCTGTGGAGTAAATGTTGTATTAAACCTCTAAATACCATACCGATATGATGCTATCAGCAAACACAACCAAGAAATTGGGCATCTTCTTTTGCCTGTACATCGCACAAACGATACCGATGAGTTTTTTCTCAACGGTAATACCAGTGCTCATGCGACAGGAAAACTTCTCACTTGCAGCCATCGGAATGTTGCAACTGATTAAGCTTCCATGGATCCTAAAGTTCCTGTGGTCTCCCTTTGTAGACCGTAGCTCCACCACACTGAAGCATTACAAGTATTGGATCTTCTCGTCCGAGCTCATTTATGCATCCATCATCTTTATGGTTGCTTTTCTCAATTTCACGACAAACTTTTATGTGATACTCGGACTCATTATCACGTCATTTATCGCATCAGCAACACAAGATATCGCAACCGATGCATTGGCCGTGCTTTCATTTTGCAAGCGAGACAAATCATTGGCAAACAGCATGCAATCGATGGGTAGCTTTGCCGGTACAATGATTGGGAGCGGACTATTACTCCTCTTGTTTAAGCAATTTGGATGGGAGCGCATTTTGCCCTTTTTAGCAGTGTTTGTATTGGTCGCACTTATTCCCCTTTATTTCTACAGAGGAAAAGGTATTGATACCGGAGCGATGAAACAAAAAGCAAAAAAGGCCGACGTATTGTTATTCTTCACACAAAAAGGAATCGGCAAGCAAATCCTCTTCTTATTCTTCTTCTATTCAGGCCTTATAGGCATCCTTGCTATGTTGAAACCATTTATGGTCGATCTTGGCTATGACATGAAAAAGATTGGCGTCATGTCGGGTATCGCAGGCACCTCTATCGGATTTGTTTGTTCGTTTGCCGGAGGTTTTATCCTTCGTAAACTCGGATTATATAAAACGCGTATCACTTTTGCCGGGCTCATTCTTCTTACTTGTGCCTACTTCTATACCATTAGCCTGTATACACCATCTACCATACAACTCTATATAGGAATCTTCCTTTTGTGGGGAAGCTACGGAATGGCAACAATCGTAGTGTATACTTCGGCTATGCTTAGGGTAAGACCCGGGCGTGAAGGCACCGACTTCACCATTCAAACCGTTATTACACACCTCAGTGGCATGTTTATGGCAATCGTAGGCGGTCGCATTGCCGATCATTTCGGCTACAACGGTTTATTCCTTATCGAAACCTTCATCGCAATGATATCTTTCGTCTACGTTACTGTTGTAATGAAAGAATCCAAACAAGAAGAAACATCAGACATTGCGTCTGCAAATTGTACATCCATCGAAGCTATTCAAGAATAATTATGAAGAACGAACTGATCACAAAATACAACATACCGGTACCTCGTTATACGAGTTATCCGCCGGCGAATTACTTCCATACCGATTTCACGGCAACAGACTATTTGCAAGCAATCGAAGAGTCGAACCATCAACAGCCTGCAACACTCTCTTTTTACATACATATTCCATACTGCAAGCACCTTTGCTTTTATTGCGGATGCAACTCGTTCGCAATGGCTTGTAACGAAGAAATAGAACGCTACATTGGCGCTGTAAAAAAAGAAATAGAACTCGTATGCCAACGAATCGATAAAACCAGAAAGATCTCTCAAATTCATTACGGCGGAGGAAGCCCTACGGCCATACCCGTGCATTATCTAAAAGAGATCAACGACTTGTTACTTTCGAAGTTCAACTGCGTAGACAATCCCGAAATTGCCATCGAATGTCATCCCGGATATCTAGACAAAGCAGCTTGGATAGCCCTCACCCAGGCCGGATTTAATCGCTTTAGTATCGGAATACAAGACCTGAACGAGCAAGTACTGAAAACGGCCAATCGCCGCAAATCACTCCTCCCTCCCGCTGAAATCTTTGAGATCCTTCGTGCGGCAAATGCAGGAGTCAACATGGACTTTATTTATGGTCTTCCGCATCAAACCGTAGAATCGTTTACAGAGACCCTCCGTCGAGCCATCGCTTTGAAGCCCGACCGCATTGTCACCTTTTCGTATGCTCACGTACCTTGGGTAAACAAGCTACAATTGCAGCTCGAAAAAGCCGGACTCCCTTCGGCACAGGAAAAAAGTGCCATCTTTGACGCAGCCAAACAACTGCTCGAAGAGGCCGGATATAAGAGTATCGGACTCGATCACTTTGTGCTACCCAACGATGCTTTGCACAGAGCTGCACAAAACCACGAGCTGCACCGCAACTTTCAAGGCTACTGCACCCGTGAAACTACCGGTCAGGTATATGCGTTTGGGGTTACCGGCATTAGTCAACTCGCCAGTGCATACGCCCAAAACACCAAGGACATAGCCGAATACATAACCACTGTTGAAGACGGAAAACTGCCTATTTGCAAAGGTTATCGCCTTACCTCAGACGAACAACTTACACGCGAGGTGATCACTTCCCTCATGTGCAACAACCGCCTTAACTGGCAAAAACTGGCACAACAACTTCACGTTACAGCCCAACAGTTGAAAGCGGCGACGGCCTATTCCGAAACAGCATTAACCGAACTTGCTACCGACGGAATTATTACATTCAACGACGAAGAGATCACTATGCACCCTGAGCAATTGGTCTTTTTGCGCAATGTTGCCGCAAGCCTCGATAAGTTGATGATCAACAACAGCAAATCTTTTTCGAAACCCGTATAAACAAGAAAGATGGAAACTACAAATCAAACAGCCGATGTGGTTGTGATCGGAGCCGGGCTTACCGGACTTACCACAGCTTATATGCTTGCTCAACAAGGAAAACAAGTGGTTGTGATCGAAAAGGAAGAGCGCATTGGCGGACAGATCAAAACCTTACACGAGAATGGATATACCTTCGAGGCCGGCCCCAACACCGGAGTTTTGTCTCATATAGAAGCAATCAATCTATTCGAAACATTAGCAGATCGTTGTGAAATCGAAATCGCCAATCAGCAGGCAAAGAAACGATTGATCTGGAAAGCCGGACAGTTTCACGCACTTCCTCACAACCTTCCCTCCGCCATTGCGACACCACTTTTTTCATGGTACGATAAGTTGCGTATACTTGGCGAGCCATTCCGATCAAAAGGAACTGACAAGAACGAGTCGGTAGGAGCTTTGGCCCGTCGTCGATTGGGTAAAAGTTTTCTCAATTATGCTGTAGACCCATTCCTTTCGGGTATCTATGCCGGAGATCCGCATCAGCTTGTCACCCGATTTGCTTTGCCAAAGCTCTACAACCTCGAGCAAAATCACGGTAGTTTTATCCGTGGAGCAATCGCCAAAAAGAAAACACAAACCGAAACCGATAAAAAGGTAACCAAAGATGTATTTTCAGCAAAAGGCGGACTCGAAGCCATTGTAAAAGCACTCGCTTCTCAGCTTCCTTCGGATGCGATACAACTGGGATGTAGCAGTGCATCGATTATGCCCGATGGCGATGCGTGGATGGTTTCCTTTACGCAAAAAGGCAAACCTCAGTGCGTAAAAGCACAAAAGGTCATAACTACCGTGCCCGGTTTCGAACTCCAATCCCTGCTTCCTTTTGTAGATAAAACAATGCTAGAACCGATCTCCAATCTGGTTTATGCACCCGTAATACAAGCATCGGTCGGTGTAAAAGCAACAAACCAATCACAGTTCAATGCCTTTGGCGGACTCGTACCTTCTATCGAGAAGCGCAACGTGTTGGGCATCCTTTACCCATCTGCTTGTTTTGAAAAGAGAAGTCCCGAAGGCTCTGTACTCTTTTCCTTCTTCATGGGCGGCGTAAAGCATCCCGAAATACTCAACAAGTCGACCGGAGAGATTCGCCAACTCATCTACGACGAATTGGAACAAATGCTTCATCTGCGAGCTAAAGACATTGAGATGCTTCACATTTTCAAGTATGAAAAAGCAATTCCTCAATATCGTGCCGACTCAGAGCTTCGCTACAAAATGATACATCAAATACAGCAACAATACAAAGGACTGATTCTCGCGGGAAACATTCGAGACGGAATCGGAATGGCCGATCGCATCAAACAAGGCTGCAATATAGCCTCGTTATAGTTCTGTACATACTTCTTAATATTTGGTAACTCAAACCAAGCCCATACTCTTTTTGTTAGATGTGAAAGAAACATCGTATGGAATTACATAAAGACAAACTCGGGCTGGTAGGTCTTACCGCCATTGTATTCGGCTCCATCATCGGCGGAGCCGTATACAATCTCCCACAAAACCTAGCCTCGGTATCTGCGATCGGACCTTCCATCCTTTCGTGGTGCATCACAGGCGCAGGTATTCTTTTCTTGGCACTCACGTTTAAGATACTTGCCGATAAAAGGCCCGATCTCAACTCCGGCATTTATCAATATGCCGAAGAAGGCTTCGGAAACTACATCGGATTCAATATGGCATGGGGTTATTGGATGGCTGCTGCAATGGGTAATGTGGCCTTGGCCGTGCTACTCAATGATGCCTTTGGCTACTTCTTTCCGGTACTACTCAATCACGGCATCGAAACCATCCTTTTTGGCTCCTGCTTTATCTGGATTATGTTCTTTATCGTTTCGGCCGGTATCAGAGGAGCCTCAATCATCAATACCGTGATCTCGATCTTGAAGTTCCTCTCCATAACCCTCATCATCGGCATACTCCTTACGCACGATAAAACCCACTTGTGGGAAGGAGACTTTTGGGGTAAATCGCAAAACATTGGTACCATTGCCGATCAAATTCGCAATTCGATGTTTATCACCCTTTGGGCCTTTATCGGTATCGAAGGAGCCGTAATCGTCGCAAACCGAGCACGCAAAAAGAGCGACGTTGGTAAAGCGAGCGTCATTGGTTTTCTGTGCTCGCTTGTCATTTATTTGCTCATCAGCACACTCTCATACGGAGCACTCCCTCGGGCAGAAATGGCAACATTACCCGACCCTTCGATCGGTTATGTACTCAAAGCCCTGGTAGGACAATGGGGAATCGTATACATTGCATGCGCCGTAATCGTATCGTTATTGGGCGGATGGATTTCATGGACCATTATCGTAAGTGAAGTACCATCTACGGCAGCACGGTTGAAGATCATGCCGCGCTTTCTTGCGCATGAAAACAAAAACGAGTCGCCTACCTACGCCCTCTTTTGCTCGAGTATATTAATGGAACTATTTATGATCATGGTGGTAACTGCGTCGAATGTATACATCGCCGCTATTACATTAACCGGCGTCATGATTTTACCTACTTATTTATTTAGCGGACTGTTCCTTCTCAAAAGCATTCAAAACAAGAGCATTACATTCGATAGTAGAAAGTCTGCCATAGGCAACAGTATGATCGCCATCATGGCTATTGTATTCTGCATCTGGCTGCTCTATGCCGCAGGTTGGCAACTTATCATGATGTCGTCTATTGTATATACGATCGGACTGATCGTGTATCTCATCGCACGCAAAGAAAACACATCACGCATCAAAGACCAACAACTCGAGAAAGCACGCGTATTTACAATAACCGAGTTTGGCCTTGCCTTGGTATTAGTCATATTGGCTGTGGCCTCGGCAATACTTCTTTTTACAGGAGTATTCACAATATAACGAGATATTCTTTTTCTTAGAAAAACTTATTAAACTTATCCTCTAATTTCACTGTTTTTATACAAAGTAGATTCTATCAAAAAGAATAAAATTTACTTACTTTGACAAAACATTGAATATAGCGGAATATTGAAAACAAATATGTGATTATGGAAAACAAAAGACAGATTATCGTACAAAGTTCTCTCGGGTCTATGTTTACTTACCAAGGAGAAGAAGAACTAAGAGAACTATTGGCCGAGGATGATCATCTGGTAGCATTATCAGGTCGTATTAACAAACCCGGGATATACCGTGTTTCTGCCGGAACCACATACAAAGATTTATTAAACTTTGCGGGAGGAGTCAAAAACAACAGACAGCTAAAAGCGATGCAATTAGGGATTCCTTTTTGCGGATTCATCACTCCCGATATGCTTGATAAGCATGTAGACTTGAAGCGATTCAAGGACAATCAAATTAGAAGTATCATTGTATTATCAGACGAAGACTGTATTGTACAGTTCTCGAAGTTCTACATCGAGTTTATATCCGGTAAACTTCTCAACGGCGACTACTTCGGATTCAAAGCCGTAGAGTACGAACTTGCCCGCACATGGCGCATCCTTGACCGCATCAGTAAAGGCAAATCAAACAACCGCGATATCTACTTGCTTCGTTATCTCAACGAAAACATCAAAACAAAGCTCAACCAAGAATACAATCTGGCACTTGCCGTAATCGACAACTTCTATGAAGAGCTCGAAGAGCATATCGAAGAACACCGCTGTTACATGGGCGAATGTCCGCAGTTGGTGAAGCTTCGCATCACAGACAAATGCATCGGTTGTGGCGCATGTAAACGTGTATGTCCGGTATCGTGTATCAGTGGCGAGAAAAAAGAACGCCACTTTATCCATACCGACAAATGTACCTATTGCGGACAGTGTATACAGGCATGTCCGGTCAATGCCATTCATGCGGGAGACAACACCGTACAGTTCCTTCGTGACATTGCAACACCAAACAAAATCGTTATCGTGCAAGTAGCTCCGGCTATTCGTGTTACCATTGGTGAGGCTTTCGGTTTCGAACCGGGCACCAACCTTGAGAAGAAGCTAGCCGCCGCACTTCGTATGATTGGTGTCGACTATGTATTTGACACTTCGTGGGCAGCCGACCTTACCATCATGGAAGAAGCTACGGAATTCAAAGATCGTCTTACCCGCTACATGGAAGGCGACGATACCGTAAGTCTGCCTATTCTTACATCGTGTTGTCCGGCTTGGGTGAAGTTTATCGAACAAAACTATCCGGAGATGCTAAACGCGCCATCATCGGTGAAGTCTCCAATGCAAATCTTCTCTACAATCGCAAAAGACATTTGGGCAAAAGAACACGGCTACGTACGTAACCAAGTTACCAGTGTTGCCATTATGCCTTGTATTGCCAAGAAGTACGAAGCATCACGCTCTGAGTTTTCTCGTGGCGACAACTTCGATACCGACTACGTACTTACAACCCGTGAGCTGATCAAGATCTTTAAAGAATCAGGCATTGACCTCAACGACATCAAAGACGAAGACTTTGACAATCCGTTTGGACAATATTCGGGTGCCGGCGTTATCTTTGGTAGAACAGGTGGTGTGATTGAAGCAGCCGTGCGTACAACCGTAGAGTTGCTTACCGGAAACCGTATCGGACAAATCGAGTTTGATCAACTTCGTGGTTGGGACGGATTCAGATCGTGCGAAGTTCCTGTTGGCGACAAAACATTACGTATTGGTATTGCTCACGGACTCGACGAAGCAAGCAAGATGCTTGACAAGATCCGTTCGGGAGAAGAATTCTTCCATGCCATCGAGATCATGGCCTGCAAAGGTGGTTGTGTTGGTGGCGGCGGACAGCCAAAACCTCAAAAGCGACAAGAAACGTTGGAAAAACGTGCTGCCGGACTTAATGGTATCGATAGCGGATTAGAAATACGCCGCTCAAACGAAAACCCATTTGTTCAAGCCATCTACGAAAAGTATCTCGACTATCCGATGAGCCGCAAAGCACACGAGCTTATCCATACGAAATACTATCCTAAAATTAAGTTTGCAAAGAACCGCTAATATAAAAACCTCTTGCCTACGTGTAGATACACCGGCAAGAGGTTTTCTTCTTTATGGAGCCAATCGTTCAATTTTCCAATGATTATCTTTGAGCAAAGTATAGCGAAGGCGATCGTGTAGCCTACTAGGCCGCCCTTGCCAAAATTCAAACTCAATCGGTTTCACCACATAGCCTCCCCAAAAAGCCGGACGCAGGTTTTGATACTCATCGGGAGTCAGCTTGAGTCGTTCGAGTTCTTTATCGATCCATCCCGCGTCGATCACCCTACTTTGCGGAGAAGCCCATGCCCCGATCCTACTTTCGGGCGGACGCGACAAGAAATACTTATCGCTCAACAAAGGCGACACCTTACTCGCCTCTCCTACTATGCGAATCTGACGTTCTACCTCGGGCCAGAAAAACAACAGCGCAACCATCGGATTCTGAGCTATCTGCTGTCCTTTGTTACTTTCATAGTTGGTAAAAAAGCAGAACCCGCCATCGTGAATCTCTTTGAGTAATACCATTCGCGAGTGCGGAATCCCTTTGCTATCTACCGTAGATAAAGCCATTGCCGTAGGTTCGTGCGCTCCGGCACTCATCGCCTCCTCGAGCCACAGCTCAAACTGCTCAAAAGGAGATGCTTTCAAGTCGGCCTCGGTAAGATGTGCAAACATATAGTCTTTGCGGATATCGTGCAGATCTTTCATAATTTATACGTTTAAAATCTTCGTTATTATGCAATAACGAAAAAATCTCCTGTTTTGTTCTTCTGCGCAACTTTCAGAACACAAACAGGAGATCTCGTTATGAAACGTTAGTATCAAAATGCTATTCACATAGCGTCAAAACAAAAAACCAATACACGTTATTAAATCAGTAACAATATATATACGTGCTTACATTAAAATGAATGTGTGAAGTACTCGACTTCGAAAAATAAACAATATAAACCCGATACTTGTTCGAAAACTCCAATCTATATCAACATCATTTAATATTACCGCTTAAATACGCTAACAGAAACCCTCAAATCCTTACTCTTTTCAAAAAAAACTAGAATGAAACAACTGTATCAATCAGAAATGATATAACTTTGTATATCTATCATTCAAACGAAGAAAAAAATAATACAATGTACAAAGCAGAAATACACACCGAGAAAGGTGTAATGAAAGTAAACTTCTACGAAGAAGACGCACCGGCAACAGTAGCAAACTTCGTAAAATTGTCGAAAGAAGGTTTTTACGATGGTTTGACATTCCACCGTGTAATCCCTAACTTCGTAATTCAAGGTGGTTGTCCGCAAGGTACAGGTATCGGCGGTCCTGGTTACACTATCAAATGTGAACTAGACGGCAACAACCAATACCACGATCGCGGCGTATTGTCAATGGCACACGCAGGTCGCAACACAGGCGGTTCGCAGTTCTTTGTATGCCACAACCGTGACAACACAGCTCACCTAGACCGTCACCACACTTGTTTTGGTAAGGTTTATGAAGGTCTTGACGTACTAGACTCAATCAGACAAGGCGACAAAATCGAGAAAATCGTTATTATCGAAGAATAATCGACCGCAGTCTTAAGAAATACCCAACGCGGATACGAATCGCAAGATTTGTATCCGCGTTTTTTTTTATAAAAGATATTCGTATATTCGCAGGTGTAATACCAACAATAAGAAAACGCTTAATCAACACAATGATTCCTAAGAAACAAGCCCTTATCATGCTAGCCTCGCTTGTAGGTTTATCTACATCCGCAGTGGCGAATACTACAACGGCTTCACCGCAAATGAAGTCCGTTTCGAAATCGAAGGTAAAATTCAGAGACCTGAATAAGAACGGCAAACTCGACGTTTACGAAAACAGTTTGTCGCCAAGAGAAGATCGTGTACAAGACCTTATGAACCAGATGACACTGGAAGAGAAGGTAGGACAATTGGCTCACCCACTGGGCTGGTTTATGTATACCAAGATCAATGACAAAGAATGCGTTCCTAGTGATAAATACAAATCGGAATTAAAAGACAGACACATTGGTTCGTTTTGGGCTACACTGCGTGCCGATCCGTGGACACAAAAGACTTTGAAAACGGGTCTCAATCCGGAGCTGGCAGCCAAAACAACGAATGCACTTCAGCAATTTGCACAAGACAGCACCCGCTTGGGTATTCCGGTAATGCTTGCCGAGGAGTGTCCGCACGGACATATGGCCATCGGAACCACCGTGTTCCCTACGTCGATCGGTCAGGCCAGTACCTGGAACACCGAACTCATCAAGCGCATGGCTGCTTGCATTGCCGAGGAAGCGCGTTTGCAAGGTTCGCACATCGGCTACGGCCCTGTGGTAGACGTGGCACGCGAACTTCGCTGGTCGCGCGTGGAGGAAACCTACGGTGAAGATCCTGTTTTGAACGGAAAAATGGGTGTTGCGCTCGTGGAAGGTTTCCAAGGAGACAACCTAAACTCGGGCAAAAACATTGCCGCAACCTTAAAACACTTTACCGCCTATGGCGTGCCCGAAGGCGGACACAATGCAGGTATGGCGCATGCCGGAAAGCGCGAACTGCTATCGGAGCTTACCCTTCCGTTCGAAATGTCGGTAAAGGCAGGCGCGAAATCGTTGATGACAGCTTACAATGAGATCGACGGTATTCCATGTAGTGCCAATGAATACTTGCTTACGGAGGTTTTGAAGAATGAGTGGGGATTCGACGGCTTTGTCGTTTCCGACCTTTATGCGATAGACGGACTGGTTTCGCAACGTGTGGCATCGAACAAAGAAGAGGCTGCAATCGAAGCAATCAATGCCGGTGTCGACTCCGACTTGGGTGCCAACTGTTTTGCTGCTCCGCTCGTAGAGGCTGTAAAGCAGGGAAAGGTTTCGATGGCTACCGTAGACAGCGCGCTAGTTCGCGTACTTCGTCTGAAGTTCGACCTGGGACTGTTTGACAACCCGTATGTAGATCCTAAACTTGCCAAAGCAAACGTGAATACACAAGCCAACAAAGACTTGGCGCGTGAGGTTGCTCAACAGTCCATCATCCTTTTGAAAAACGAAAACGACTTGCTTCCGCTTTCGAAAGAGTTGAAATCGATTGCCGTGATTGGCCCAAATGCCGACATGATGTACAACCAACTGGGCGACTACACTTCTCCTCAACCCGACGAGGCAATCGTAACGGTGCTTGAGGGAATCAAGAATAAACTCCCTAAAACAAAGGTAAACTACGTAAAGGGTTGCGCCATCCGCGATACATCGCATACGGAGATTGCCGCTGCGGTAGAAGCTGCCAAGCAATCGGACGTAGCCGTTGTTGTATTGGGTGGATCAAGCGCGCGCGACTTTGAAGTAGAATTCAAGGAAACAGGTGCCGCAATTGCCAACGCAAATAGCAAACGACTTGCCGATATGGAGTCGGGCGAAGGTTTCGACCGTGTATCGCTTACGCTGATGGGCAAACAAAACGAACTGCTCGAGGCAGTACGTGCTACGGGCAAACCGGTGGTTGTGGTGATGATCCAAGGACGTCCGCTCGATATTAGCAAGGCTGCCGAAACGGTTCCTGCTATCCTCAATGCGTGGTATCCGGGAAGTGAAGGTGGAAATGCCATTGCCGATGTTTTGTTTGGCGACTACAATCCGGCAGGCCGATTGCCTATTTCGATTCCTAAAACCGTAGGTCAGCTTCCGGTTTACTACAGCTCGAAAGAGAAAAGCCGCCACGACTACATCGAGTCTACGGCACAACCGCTTTATCCGTTTGGCTACGGCCTTAGCTATACCAACTTTACATACGGCACTCCGCGTGTAGTGGTAAATGAAACTCCGGACAATGTGTCGGTAGATGTTTTTGTTACGGTGACCAACTCGGGCAAAAAAGCAGGCGACGAGGTGGTGCAGCTTTATCTGCAAGACAAGAAGGCTTCTGTCGTATTGCCTTACAT